>Ga0123355_10009609_pt1 | contig 14739 bp, 16 predicted proteins | sample TergutEmb28metaG_3_FD_89872 | JGI IMG/M metagenome (GOLD analysis project Ga0123355, IMG submission 89872) | Embiratermes neotenicus P1 segment gut microbial communities from Petit-Saut dam, French Guiana - Emb289 P1 | ecosystem: Host-associated > Arthropoda: Insects > Digestive system > Gut ...
GATATTAACATTACAGAAACAACATATTCCTGCCAGTTTTAATATGTATTTGGTAATCAATAAGTGTGTAACAGCTGTCAAAGTTTCAAACTTCTCTGGCCATTATCTCCGTAACCATTCAACATTGGATATAGGTGTTTTGGGTTATATTGGTATACTTTAACATAAGGAACACTCTCCCTAAGTCTGGCACATTCCTCCTGGGACACCTGTATATACATTGTGTATTATATACATTGTGTATTATATATACACATACATATACATTGAATATGTGTGTGTGTGCACACAAATATATGTATGTATGTATATATATACACATACACACATATATAAACACACATTGTGTGTGTATACACATACAAACACACATTGAATGTGTGTGTATATACACACAAATATATATATAGAGAGAGAGAGCGCGCACGCATGTATACACATATATACTTTGAATATGTATGTGTGCACGTATGGGTGGGTGTGCACGGGCCTATATATTACACTGAGTAGTTTTCAGCAGCTCTCTGTTACACGCAGAAAATGTTAAGCACCTGGTTTGTACAACTGTATGCTCCCTGATGATGGGCCAGTGAGGCCTGAAACATACTTGTGTTATAATGTTGTTGTAATTTAATAAAACTGAGTGCATTTTTCATTCAAATTGTAATAATCAAACCAAATAACCCTGTACTGTCTAGTCTTCCAAAACAGTATGGGCCAGTGGACCAGAGCGATGACAAAAACATTCTGTTTGTCTTTCCAACAGCGATGTCACACCAACAACAGACTTTGTTACATCAATGCACTGAACTATAATTCTGCCTGTTCTGCGTGGGTGACATACCCGTCTCTCATACTGAGGGCAAACACTGAGGCTGCTGAGCAAAATACATGGATCTACACAGAGCAGCAAGGAAGTTACGAAACTGAAACAAAATAAAAACATGCACGATGAGCACAGTTCCATGTCAGACTGCTAGAGGTGACTGAAATGTGACCTTGGGTTCAGTAAGCTCTGACCAGAAGGTATAACATAGTTGTTTTGAATGGACACACTTTGCACACAGCTTTCTTGTGCACTGTCAGAAACTTCAAATTGGAATAAAATATCAGCAAGGGAACTCATACAAACATACAGATTGTTACAAACACCTTATGGGGATAAGGCTCTGCCTGCAGCACAAAATTTGAGACTGTAGTATTTTCAAGAGGGTGTAGTGGGGACGTAAGGTAACCCTACAAGTGGACGACAGCAGTGAAAGGTCACCAATCTGACATGATCACTGACACTCTAAATAATGTGACAGCAGAATCAAATACTATAACTGAAGACAAGTCTTCTAGTTTCCAAACTTTATACAAACAACGTAAAAGGCATATTGAGTTGATTAGCGACTATGCTGAGGGAAGTGGTTAATAAACATACTTCCTTATACAGCACTGCGTCTATCACATTTCATTCTCACTAGTTTCTTGCCACATTCCATAAGAGAGACAGAGAGCAACAGAAAGCTGTAAAAATTATAAAGATGAGTTGCATGAGTTGTACTCCTCAACAATATTGTCTGGGTGATAAAACCACAGAGGATAAGACAGGCAGTGTATATGGTACACATGGAACAGCAGACATACATACACAGGATTTTGATGAGAAAACTTCTCGCAGCACTTATAGTACGATAACATTACAGAAGACCTCAGGAATAAGATGACAGATGAAGGCTTCATTCATCTGCCTCATTACTGGGAACAATGGTGGGCTCATGTGAACAGAGGAATAAATTTTCTGGTTCCATACAATGCACACAATTTTGTAATAAGCTGAAGATGCTACAAGCTATCCTTGTTAGCATTGCTCCAAACAACATTTCACTTTCGTGTTAACCAACCAAACCGTGCAAACAATTGATGAATGTTGCCCACACTTGCACATATTAACCAGTGTTTCAAATGGCAGCTGATAGGAACTTCAACAGACAGACTCAGAGCTATTTAAATTAATTATTATGTCACAAAATGTTCTCTTTTACATCATTTCACTCCATGTTGCAATTCTCTGGAACATAACCCCAATGATTAAGACTCACTGCATTAGCTTCTAAAGCTGGCCCTTGTTCCATGCAGTTAGTTGCCACATCACAACAGAGCCGAAATTCTCCATATTCTGATCAACTCACCTTTAAACTGCTTAATCATATTATAATGGTTCTCAAGAGCTTCTTTCAAGATTTTATCAGGAGGATCCATCTTCCAACGCCATTCTGTTCCCACAGGATTTGAATGGTGGCGCCAACAAAACACACACTTATTAGCACATGCTAAGCTTGGTGTTGTTTCCATGCAACGATGGCTTTCTATGCCATAGAAACTGTGTTTGTAACAGCCTCCACGACCACGAAGCATCGACTGTAACCAAGAGACAGGACTCTTTCATATGGTTCCAGAAAGCACAAGTGCACCTTGAGAGTATTCTGCACTCACCAAGAAGTGCACGACACCAGTGAATGTCCAGCTTATGGAGGACTTAGTAACAAATTGCAAATTTATTTATGTAAAAAAGCAGCAATAAGGACCAGACTATGTTCAACAGCTGTACAATTCACTGTAATAAGTGCAATAGGGCAATTTGTTTACAGATGCAAACATAATTTCTAATCCTATAAATATACATGCCATTTTTCTGTGGCAAACTGTATTAAGAAAGACCATCATGTGCAACAAATTCAACATGAAACTTGAGAAGACAATCACATGTGGTAAAAATTACATTCTTTGACACTGTTACCAGCTGTTTCAAACCTTACTGAATCGAACTCCCACTTCCAAGGCAACCAAAATTTTGTTCACGCTAGTTGCCGATGCTGCCCACACACCTCACATGGTGATTTTCAAAGTCATTCATGGTACAAGTTACAAGCTGCCTTGTAGGAGGTGAAAGCTGTTCTCCGAATCGTCATGACATCGTCCGTGACATTTGTCAAACATGTATGGGCATGCGGATAATGCTTGCAGTATGTTCAAGAACTACAGTACTTCCTTAATCAAGTACTGCATTTAGTTATGTATTTATTGTGTACTGTCAAATGGTAAGATGATTAGAGAACTTTTATTGTAAAGCACAAGTAAAAGGTAAAGAAGTCCCATTACAGGCCTGGGCAAGCCCTGAGGGTTCCAAGAGATTGAGGTTCCCAGATTTCAAGACAATTGGCACATGAAGGTGGTAAGGCCATCAGCCCTATGCACCGGCCACCTTTACCCCCAAGGAAATATCCCTGGTGCTCATTTGTTAGAGGCTGAGTCAACCCCAGGGCCCTATTGCAGCCAGAAGTAGTCTGTCAATAAAAAATTCCAATGACACCATCGGGAATCGAAACAGAATGCACAAGTTGTCATGACATATTCTAGGGGTTCAACCCCAGCATCTGAATAAGAGAGCCTGCGAAAAACACAAGAACCTTCAAGTAGGAAAGACATTCACTGGGTAAAGTTATGAACACATGACATTCTGAACACAAAGTTAAGATTGCTAACAATCCAACCAGTAAGTTCATATGATATTTTCTAAGATAGATTCTTTTCATATTATAAGAAATACTTGTGTAATATCAATGATGTGCCATTACTTATACCCACTGCCTCCACTATCATCATGTCAAATGCTCAAAGACCCTAATAATAATATTTCTCTCTGTTGGACTTGTGTGTCTACATATTCAACACAAAAAAGTCAATACCTTGGTCCAACGGCAGAGCTTAACACCAGAATGAGTGCCAACAATTCGGTATCCTTGCTTTGTAAGACTCTCTCTTAATAACGAGGTCACCATCTCCCTTGGTGAGTTTTCTTCTGGTTTCTTCTCTCGAGCTGCACGCAAAGAACTTGAAAAGTTACCCAGCTCTTCTAAGTCCATGACCCCAGCCCCATGTGAATCTTGTCCCGAGCTATCACCATCAGAATAGCAGCCTTCGCTGCTTGAATCACAGGAAGATTCTGCCTGAAAATTGTATACAGTGTACTCAGAACATCATCACAATTCTAGTAAAAGCAATTTGATTTCTGATTTGCATTCATGTTTTCTCATGCCAAATAAATCACTTTTAACTCAGAAGAGCATCTGCATCATACGTAGGTAAAGTATACACTACAGCCATTAAAAAAATGTATTTTGAAGTAAAACATTAAGTCACAACAGCTACGATCTTTTTGATATAGTTCGGAATACAAAATAATCTACCAGCAATTTTAAGTTTTTATAAATACTGGCCTGATGATGGCCTATTGAGGCCAAAACTAGCAGTCAATAATAGAAATAATAAAATAAAAAGATACTTGTGTCAGAAGGAGTACATATTTAATTTCATTTTAATATCATACTTTAAACACAACGGGATGTCCTCTACCAAGATTAACCTACCAGAGCTTACTATGGTTGATTATCTGCTATTGCAAACGTTTCCATATGTGATTTTCTGGATCTCTGATACACTGTTCAAAACCTTCAAATTACCAGTACTAAAATTCAGAAACTTCTTTTTCATATTTTTTGGACAAGATCAAACTGGGGGAAACATTGGGGCTATGATGTCACTGCGTGCATATTCGACTTGAAACACAGTTAATAATTACCAGCCACATACCACATTACTGCACCACCACCAGCCCTGGCAGATTTAATACATTTTATTCCCAGACAACAAAGGTAAATGTGAGGGGCATTTGAAGTTATTTGGACGCAAGTTATGTGCAGTAATGTTTTTATCTTTAGGCTGCATACTAAAGAACTGCTAGCTCTACATATTCCCCTCCTAGGTTATACATCGTTGCCATTTCCTTTGGAGCTTCTGCATGGCTTCAAAGAACCATTCGTTAGAAGTACTGCAATATCACACCCGGACAACCCCCTGTGCAGTTTCCTTGACAATGTTGAACCTCCATATGCAATTGAACATGATGCTGATGGCAGGTCCTTTCTCTCCACATTGTGCAGATAACCAACAATGAGTATCTGGCAGTTTAACATTTTCTTTCCACACAAACCACATGGTCCATCTCTGCCCATGACAATCGACTTCCATTTTGCGACCCTTGTCCACGCACTTCAACCAGTGGACTTGGAAATGACAAAGCAGTTTTTCACAAACATACATGACCAGAGCCATTTGGTGGTGGAATGATGTACTAAGACTACACCATCTGATAATTCGCATTATCACATAGCTTGTTATTCACTGAAACAGCAGCCCCTTTCCAAATCATTTCCAAACGCCCTTTCATATACATACCTTATCTTGTTCACTTCCTTCGCACTGGCAGGCAGTCTTGAACTTGTCAACCCGTAACCACAGCTGGCTTCTCCAACTCTGAAAGTCAGCCTCAATGCTTCCATGTTTGCTGGCAGCTGTATCTTCATCGCCCACACCAAGCTTTATGAAACGAGCGGCATGCAGCTCTTGTAGCCACGTGTCTACTTGTTTGCCCACCTACATACATCACAGAGAACACACTCAACAACAATGCAAACCCTATCATTTCAACTAAATATGTGGTCATCATTAGGAATGCAGTTGTACAGTGTCATACATATTTTCAGGTCTATATGATACAAATAAATAGCTCTTAATTACATGAGAATGGGTACCACAGGAGAAGATCTAATACATGTATAATGCATAGGAACCCTGTCCTACTCTTTAACCTTTACTTCCTGCACATTGCACATTTCAAAACCCACAAGACAATAACCTGAATATCACTTCAGTATGACAAGACTGAAGACTGTGCATGGAATTTAACAGGTTGACAGAACACTTCATGCTAGGCTGTCCACCATAACATAATTTGTAGTCAGTTCCTTGGTCTTTCATATTAAGGAGAAAATAGAGGCAGAGGGCATTCGAGAACAGGGTGCTGATGAAGATACCTGGACCGAAAAGGGAATAACAGGATGGTGAAGAAATCTCCATAATGAGGATTTTTGTGACTTTCGCTCTTCAACAAACGTGATTAGGGTGATAAAATCAGAGCAGATGATTACATGGACAGGGCACATATCACACAAGGGGAAGAAGATAAAGGCATACAGGATTATGATGGGGAAAACCTGAAGGAAAGTGGCCACATGGAAGAAGCAGGTATATATGGTAAAGGTAAAGTTCACCCTAGAACAGGCCACGAAGGCCCACAGATGGAGCAGAGGTATAGCTTCACTCTTTCTTTAACCTCGGCGCTGAATGAGGGTGGGTGGTCAATGCCACGCCCCGGCTCCTTTATACCCCCCCCGGAAAGAGACCTGTACCCATTGTATAGGAGGCTGGGTGGGCACCAGGGCCGGTCTGGATGGGTGCAGAAAATCTCGCCCCCACTGGAATTTGATCCCTGGGCCGTCCAGCCCGAAGCAAGTCACTATACCAACTGAGCTATCCCGGCCCACAAGGTATATTTGGTACAACATTAAAATATAACTCTTTAAAGCTAGGAAAGCAGAGACTGGCCTCAGGTGGTTCAGGATAGAAGCAAGTGGCAGTCCCGTGTGAACGTGCTAACACAAGCGTGAGACCTAATGTTCTTACAGTGATGCTGCCAAACATACAAGCTTTCTGAGACACTATGCTGTGTCACTGAGGAAACAGTTCCCAATGTTTTGCAGGCTTATAGTCCCTTTACCTTCAGCATCAAGCAAAGAAAAGTCTTCAACTGTCTGCTGCTGAAGATACAAATACTCTATTATGAGGGAAAGTCAAAAATTATCCGCACTTTCGCCATAACACATCTTTAGGTTTGTCACACTGCCTTGTGCGCATGCATGCTTAGAGTTGGTACTACTGTGGTCACGTGATCGAAGTTTGACCTTGAGCGCGTCATTTTTCTAGATTCTGTTGCAGTGTAAACATGGCCGCTCTGCTAGCAGTGTGCACCAAGGAGGAACAAAGAGCAGTGATCCGATTTCTCTGGTCGGAAGGTGTGAAGGGGCTGAAATCCATCGGAGGCTTTCAACACAATACGGGGACAGTGCTCTAACGTGTAGAAGTGTGTATGAGTGGATTGAGAAGTTTACAAGTGGCCGGACAAACGTGACGCACGAAGAGGGAGCAGGACGCCCGTCAACCTCCATCAATGACGAGAAGATTCAGCAAGCTCGAGAGATGGTATGGACAAACCGGCGAGTTGCCATCGATGAGGTAGCATGTTCTCTACAGATTAGTCATGGTTCTGCCCATCAAATCATCCACGACGAGCTAGGCTTCCATAAAGTCTGTGCGAGATGGGTGCCAAGAGAGCTTACCGCAGAGCACAAGCGCAAACGTGTTGAGATCTGCCACCGCTTACTCAACCGCTACAAAAATGAAGGCGAAGAATTTTTGAGCAGAATAGTCACAGGAGATGAATCATGGATCCATCACTATGAGCCAGAATCCACTCAAAAATGCATTACGAGGTCGTCGATTTTCTACGGACAAAGATGTGCAGGAAGCGGTGCATAAATGGTTGCGCGACCAACCGAAAACCTTCTCCTTGGAGGGAATACGCAAGCTTGTGGACCGCTGGACCAAGTGCATTGAAAAGGAAGGAGACTATGTAGAAAAATGACGTACTTGTTCAGGCCTACATTTGTGTAAATAAATTGGAAAAACAAGAGTGCGAATAATTTTTGACTTTCCCTCGTATTTATCCAACAACACAACATAACATTCCAGAAAACTTGAATTTTCATGGTAATGAACCCTTAGCTTCCATACAATAGGACTTTCTAGAGTAGCTGACAACCTATTAGGCCCCTCCTCAAAGGAGGCAGTTAACCTAATTACATTTACATCCTAACACCTGTAAGCAACTGGACGTAAATGTATAGAAGATATTGGTGTACAATGAAACTTATTTATTTATGGTTTATTTAATGAAGCTATCAACAGCTCAGTCTCTGCAGGCTGCCAAGAGTGCACTCGGGGCCAAGTGAAGAATGTATTTGGCCCCCTGAGCAAGGGCAGACCAGCTTAAAGATCTTTATACAAAATTTTTATTGGTATGCAGGAAAACACAAATATCTGCCCTTCTCTGACCTGCAGCTGCAGAGGAACTTCAGCTTAGTCTGAAAAGGTTAATTAGTACAATGACTGAGAAAGACAAAAACACATGCAACATAGCGAGGCCATGGGCGCCCTTCCGTACCAACAGTCCCTGTCAATTTGTACTGGCTTCTACCCCATCTCATCGGCACCAACTTTACTTAGCATCATATAATGAAGTGGAAATTTGTGGGGAGGAATGTCATGCCATCATTTGAGGTACAATCCTGGAATATGCCTGGCAGGATTGAGGTAAGCCACAGCCAGTCCCTGAGCTGAATTCTGAAACCACATTATCCTTATCACTAATCACAGTGCCAACCATTCAATTACTGCATTCCGTGATTATGAAGTGATGTAACTGCCCTACCTCATTGAAATGTTCCTTGTACTGGGAGTTGCCTAACCCAAATACTGCAAATTTCATGCCCTTAAGCAATTCCTTTTCAACTCTGAAATCATTGGACGCTTCTTCGAGCCATTTACAGAACCAAGCTGCAGTCTCAGGTGGTCTGCCATCTGTGTATGTTGGTAATATGAATACACACAGACTTTTTCCAGATGTCTGAAAATATAAACACAAATTAACTTCAGGTTTGTTGTAACTGATACTACTGGCCATTTATGTGTGCTGAAAAATATATATTCAGTGTGGCTAGGCTCTTACCCTGTTCAATGCCCCTTCCTGTATCTACTTCAAGCTTCTTGCCTATGAAAAACTCATGACACATCCTGTACATTTTCATTTCCTAACAAAGTTCTTTAGTCAGTAAATAATGTATCATACATTGAGATTGGCACATAACATCCCTATGTTTTCTGTTGTGTGTGTGTGTGTGTGTGTTTGGTTTATTTTATGTCAGCACACAGTGACAAATGATAGAATAATTTTCAAATGATAAACTAGAAATAAATGGATGCCCATGTGCCTGGATGAACTGAGGAAGAACACAACAAACGAGTCACACTAGCAGATATGCTAGCCAGATTCACACCACACACCTCCCAAAATGGCACACTCTGTTACTGATGAACTAGCATGCTTGGTACATAACTGCTAATGCATTATGTATCACAGCCTTGCTGATCCACCTTGCTTGTTACAGAGTTGGCAATGCATTATGTTTCAAAGTCTTGTTGAACCACCCTGCTCGGTGCAGAGTTGGTAATGCATGGTGTGCCAAAGATTGCAGTGTTACTGCTAAACCAACCTGATTGGGACAAGCTGCTAACACTTTATACATCAGTCTGAACTGATTGGAAAAGTGTCAGACTCTTTTACGTAAGTCAAAGCTTAAAGGGAGGTGGAAAAAGAAAGAGGACTTACTGTAAATACTGAAAGTATCCTTCAGCAGACTGGAAAACAAAGCCAGGTAATAAGTACTATTCAATCCAAGCTCCATCACAACAACTGGGACATGAAGAATGGTTTCTTGTTGACCCACACATAAAAACCTTAACCCTTCAGCGCTGAACATTATGCATAACACAATGTGTGATGCGAAACATGCCAAAAATCATAGAAATGTATCTGCTCTCATGCAGCCTCCATTTAAGTATTCTGCCAATCACTACGTGCATTTAATTCCAGCAACACAGGGTTAAACATACTCCCTGGAAGAACACAAGTTTCTATGCCAGAACAAGCTAATTACTTTCTCTTGATACACTTGTGTGTTCTGTCCTTAGAAAGGGTTGTTTCTCACTTTGTCTGCACTGTCCCTAGAGTGGGATGTTCCCCCTTTTCCTGCCTGCATTGTTCCTAGGAACAGCTTTTCTCCAACTTTTCTGCTTGCACAGTTCCTAGAAAGGGTCATTTTCCCCTTTTTCTGTTTTCATTACCCCAAAAAGGGATGTTCTCCCTCTGCACTGCCCTTAGACAGGGATGTTTCCCCACTTCCCTATCTGCCTTACCCCATGAAAGTGTCAGGATCATTTTCCTGTCTACAATACCTTAGAAAATGAATGCCCCATTCCTGTCAGCACTGCTCCTGGTGAGAGATATTCCCATATTCCCTCCTTTATGTCTGCTCCCTTCAGAGAAATTCTTATTTCTCCCCTTCTTGTGTGCAGTGTTCTTATCAATCGCTGTTTTCCCATTTTCCTGTCTTCATTATTCTTAGAAAAATGCCTGCATTGTCCATAGAAAAGGCTGTTCTCTTTCACTGTTCCTATAAAGGTAAGTTATTCTTCTTTTCTGTCTGCACTGATTCTAGAAAAGGCTGTTTCCTACTGCCATGTCTACACTGTACTCACTGCTCACAGACAGGGCTGTTTCTCTTTATCATATTTATACTGCTCCTAGAAAAAGTAATTTCCTCCACAAGTCTTTGCTGTTCCAGGAAATTCTGTCATGTTTTTAGACATGGCTGTTTCCACTTTTCATGTCCACACTCCTCCTAGAAACAGCTGCTTTCCTGTCCTCCTGTCTCCACTTTTCCTGAGAAGACCATTTCTCCTTTTCATGTGTGCCCTGCCCACTGAAAAATATGTTCACCCACATTCCAGCCCATACTGTCCCTAGAAAGAGTTCTTTCCAACTTTCGTGTCTGCGCCACACCCACAGAACAGTAGCCCCTCTTTCATGTCTGCACTGTGCCCAGAGACGGCTGTTCCCCCACCATCTGCACTGTTCCTAGAAAACGTTTTCCCCTCCTATCAGCACTGTCCACTGTTTTTTCCCCACTTTCCTGCCTGTACTGTTCCTGAAAAGGATTATTCTCCCCCATCCCATCAGCAGTGTTCCTACAAATGGCTGTTTCCCCACTTCCCTGTCTGCACTTTTCCTGCATATAGCTGTTTTCCTCATTTCTTGTCACCACTGTCCCTAGAGAGGGCCATCTTCACCATTGTTCATAGAAAAGTTTCTTTAACCCTTCCTGTGTGCAGTGTTGCTACAAAGGGCTGTTTTTTTTACCTTCCCTGCCTGAACTTTTTCCTATAAAAAGCCATTTCCCCGTCATGTCGGGACTGTAACTAGAAAGTGCTGAACCACCTTTCCTGGCTGCAATCTCCCTAGAAAAGGCTGTTTCCCACTGAACAGCAGAACATACAAAGGACTTTTCCACCTTTCTCCTCTCTATACTTCACCTAGAAAGGGCTGTTCAACACTTTCCTATGTATATTGATTCCTGACAAATAGATGTTTAACCATTTTCCTGCTAGCACTGTTCCTCTGTTCCTAGATGAGGTATTCTCACTTTTCTCTTTGCACTATTCCTAGAAATGACTGTTCTCCTATGTTCCCATCTTCGAAGTCCCTAGAAATAGCTGTAGTCCCATTTTTCCATCACCAAAAAGTCATGTGCACACACTCCTATTCACCCTTCTTATCAGCTGAGACAGGGGTTTTATTTCTCACCCCCTCCAAATCCCAGGGTTCTGTTGGGCCACCACCTCCTTATGCTCCACTACTTACGCATGTTAACCCTCTGACACAATGCAGCCACATCGAGACCTATTTACTATGACCATGAAAATGGAGGCAGAAAAACCTCTGAAACAATGGTATCCCCCTGCAAGAATACACGGTGTCACAGCCCAGATAACCACAGCCAGAAAAATATTTTGGAAATTACTGATGCAATATCCAAGATTTGTGCTCTCTTCAGCTGTCTCATTTATTTACCCACAGGAACAGAATGTAATGTAAGAAGCAACATACACTGCAAACACGAGAATACAGCATCTGACAAAAATCATTCATAACGTCAGCAGTTACAGAGTTACTTCCAAACCTACAATCACTAAACGGCGCTGAATCAATCCGATGCCCTGAAAAACCCACACCATTTTTACACGTCCACAGCACATCCAAACACATGCCTACCCTTTCAAATACGACATTCATTACAATATAGTTTGCAGTTCCTGCCTCATAGCAACCGTAGTGCATCCCCAACACAAGCACCAACCTCTAAATTCTGTTTAAGGAAGTAATTGATGCTCATTGTAGGAAGCACAAAAAATAAGCACAGTGTACAAGCAAAACGCAGTTTAATATTCGTGCTCAAGACACAAAGTTTATAAACATTAAAACAGAGGGAACGATTAGCTGTTGCTGTGGTTAAGGGTTAAGCATAATGACTCTTCATCTTGCTTTTATCCATTCACTACACCCAGATACACACACATACACAACATACCTCTTCTATTAGTCTTTCCTCAGGATCAACATCTGCCAAATCCAATACTTCCACGCCCAGTCCTCTCAGCCTACAGTCCTTTCTTAATATTGAACTGAACGTCTGTGAAACAGAACATACAGTCAAACCTCCATTCTACAGATCGCTCTCTGCTATAAAGACAAATTAATAAAACCCAAATTCTGTGCTCTGAATTTAACAGACTGATGTAGACATACCACACTTGTTAACAACCACCATCTACCGGACAAACAAAACTACATCTCTAGTGACCATTTGCAGTTTTATGATCTGAACTGGTTACCAAATATTATTTAGGTAATCAAATCAAGAAGAATGAGATAGGCAGAGCATGTAGCATGTATGGGAGACAAGAGAGGTGCATAAAGGGTTTTGGTGGGGAAACCTAAGGGGAGAGATCACTTGGAAGACCCATGCACAGATGGAAGGATAATATTAAAACGATCTTCTAGAAGTGGGATGGGAATGCATGGACTGGATTGATTTTGCACAGGATAGAGAAAGGCCGCGGGCTCACTGAATGCAGTAATGAACCTTCAGGTTCAGCATAATGTGGGGATTTCTTGACTAGCAGAGGACCTGTTAGCTTCTCAGGAAGGAAACTGCTCCATGGAGTTGATAATTTGGTAACCACTTACAAAACACCCATACATTTAACAAATCAGAGATAACCAACACATATGTAAAAGGTAAAGTTTGCGCCGTAACAGGCCATGAAAGCTCAGGTGGTGGAGTAGAAGTACAGCTCTACTCTTTCCTTAACCTCAGTGCTAGATTGGGGCGGGTGGTCAACACCACACCTAAGCCACTTTACTGTCAGGAAGAGACATGGTACCCATCATACGGGGGCTAGGTGGGCCCCAGAGACGGTCTGGACAAGTGTGGAAAGTCTCACCCCCACAGATTCTTTCCCCAGACCATCCAACCCACTGCAAGTCACTATACCAACTATGCTACCCTGTCCATAACACATATGTAATATTCCGTATCACCAAGTTGAATCTCTGCTTCATACCATCACTTAACAGATGTGACATACTCCTATTAGTCACTTGACAACACAACAGCATGAGTAACACTGGTTCAGTGGTTTCTCAACAACACTGACAGTTAGCAACAGCATAATATCATCTCTACAAGTGTCGAGGATAACACATGTTCATATTAAAGTGACAACCATCTGCCAAGTCTGAGAAATTTGAACCTTTAAAAAACTGCTACAGATTACAGCGTATGACATCTGATTGTACTTTATGTGAATTATACACTCATTAAATATTTTTAGTGAATATTTTCCACGCTTATGGAATTCCTAGTTTTCACAGATCTTATTTATCCACTAGCAAATGAAAATGGTCACCTCACACTGTACAAATTTAGAATGTGATTTTTAAAATGCAACAGTAAATTGAGAAAGAGATGTCAGAAAATGCAAATAGTTTTAAGCAGTCACTATTTTAAACACAGTGATTTCTAAAATGCAACAGTAAATTGAGAAAGAGATGTCAGAAAATGCAAATAGTTTTAAGCAGTCACTATTTTACACACAGTCACAAAATCCAGTATATAACAGTTTTTGTTTCTTCGTTTTGTGAAAGCTACCCTGAAGAAGGACTACAGTTCAAAATATTCCACATAACCAGAACATCTAGCCATGCATTCTGCATCCAATGGTAAAATAAACCTGTCCAGTACTACAACAGTATGAAATTAAATGTGTAGCTATGTATACTTTTACCTTAGATTTTTCAGTTTGTGTTCCATAAAACACATTCAGAGTTTCAACAGTTCCTTCCAAAGTATTACTAGCACCTTTCTTCTTTGTACAGCAGCCACTTTTACCTTTACACTTCTTAATTCTTACATTTTTCTTTGTAAGGTCACTTTCAAGGAGAAATGTTTGCAAGCTCTGATCACCTGCTTTACTTCTGAAGACCTTTCTTCTAGCATTTGCAGCGTGATGCACTTCTAGTTGTGACAAACTATTAATACAGCCTTCACTACTAGACTTATCATCAGATGCAACACTTGCAAAAGAACCCACTCTGTTCTTAAGCACTTCCTTCTTGGACTCTGAACCAATAGTATTTACAGTGAATGATGTATCATTTTGTCCTTTGCCAGCTGAAATTAGTCCATTGGTACAGGCCACATCCTTCTTTCTGGTTGAAAGTGACCAAATAACACAAAATGTTATAATGGCCAACACAGTAGGTGCAAACAAACTCCCAATTAATGGGATGCCTAACACAGTAAGCATGTCAGACTAGTGATGCAGAATGTTGCTGCTTCTGCAAAATAAGAATATTTATGCACTCAATGAAGCCACTGACACATTGATTACAGTGAAAATTCTTCACTTGTAACAAGTCTATACTATAACCTAAAAAAAAAAAAAAAAAAATTTTCTTCGTTTAACAATTTAATTACTTAACTTTTTTTTATTTTATAAAAAAAAGAAAGAAGAGGGATTATAAAAACTAACATAATATTGGAGTATAAAAAGGAA
>Ga0123355_10009610_pt1 | contig 14738 bp, 10 predicted proteins | sample TergutEmb28metaG_3_FD_89872 | JGI IMG/M metagenome (GOLD analysis project Ga0123355, IMG submission 89872) | Embiratermes neotenicus P1 segment gut microbial communities from Petit-Saut dam, French Guiana - Emb289 P1 | ecosystem: Host-associated > Arthropoda: Insects > Digestive system > Gut ...
ATTTTTAGAAGCGATATATCTTTAAAAGACCAAATGTATTAATACATCTGGTTTTTGAATATGTTGTGTATTGACGGCACTAAAAAAAAAAAAAAATGAAGGTAAAAAAAAGGATGGCTCCCTTCCAAAAAAAAAAAAAAAAAAGATATATCTTACAGCTCAGCAACATAACTGTCCACAACCACGTAAATGATCCATGCATTTTATTCGCACAGTATTTTGCAAGCAGTTTCTTATGTTTTTAAAAGTGGCTGCAATGCTTTTGCAACCACAGTTGACCCCTGCCTGCTGCTGCCTTCATCATTCACACACAGCAACACTGTTAAGTTCTCTTGGGCACTTCTCCCACTGTGACATAAACGGTAACAAGTAACAGAAATAACATTACCAAATCACACAACTGTTAAATGTGCAACTCATCAAGGTAAAACAAACAAGATGATGTGAAACAATACTAATAACACATGCAAAACATAGTCGCAATGTTTGCCACCCTACAATTTGCAGCCTCCCCCTTCACCAACCATCCCCCATTCTTCATTTTAACATGGCATGGTGATATTTCATGCATACCATTATAGGGGGAAGGTTATCACTAATGTTTATTCAAAACATCATGGTAATTTCACTGTTCTTTTTTTTCCCCCCTCACTAATGATCATTCTGGGAAGATTATGGGTTGGAACCAAGAATCCTGACTAAGCAGTAAAACAATCCTTCAAGGAATGATACACGCAACACAATTATGCATTATGTGTATAAGTGATTTAACAGGGCCAGAAAAAATAAACAATACTGGCAGAACAACAATGCAGAGGGAAAAGAATGATAAAGGTATCACTGTATCCCTATTCTTCAAAATAAACAGAACTGGCACTTTCACTTACTTAGTAATTTCTTAAGTGTATTTATTCTTTTTACCTTCAACAATGTTGCTCATATGTCAACCAACAGAGGCCAAAGGCCTCTGGTTGCATGATTGTTGCGTCTAGTATTGAATAATCCAATCTGAAAGATTTATAGTATTTTATTTAATTATTATTTATGTGCATTCAATAACTCAGATTATATGGTGTCAAATGATAAGGTAACAATGAACTGGAAACAATACAGGAAAAAGCAGTCACAGCTCAGTCTGAGACACTATCTTGGGCAGGTGGAAATACGAAAAATCACAAAAACCATAAGTCACAACAGTCTGTCTCCAGACTTAGATTAGGACCTGGGAGCTCCAAAACGTAAAACAGGAAATTGTAACAACTCAACCAAAATATTCAGCACCATTTATAGTAAATACACAACACATATGAGCAAAATGTATATGAAAAGTCCAAACTGTGTATACTAACTGGTGTGGAGAGACTGCACAGTTGTAGCAGCAAGAGCAACTAAAATTTTTAAGACAAAACATGGTTTAGAGTTCAAAACCTTTGAGATGCCTGGGGCAACACCCAAAAAGACTGAGAGGATTCTTTCTAACACAGTTTAGTACGAAAAACTATGTTCCAACAACCAGTATTTGTGTCCACAGCTACAAGTTTTGCATGACATGCTACACTTTCATCTCTCATTGCAGACCCAGAGTTCAGTGTCATTCATATAAATGCCAATGCTTGGAACTTACACAATTGCAGAGCAACAAAATATAACTATTTTTAAAATTCATACCTATGGGATACATTAACTATCTACACTCTAGTCCAAGATATCATTTTCCCACACGTACAAACCTTTAATTGTCACCACCTCAAAACATATTTTCATTAAAATGGTGGTGTCAGCATAACACAAATATGTTCCTTGCTGATAGCAATTCTTTTTGCAACTAACATTTCAGGCTATCATACATCAAAGACTGTCACAGAAAGTGAAGCCACAGCACCCAAGATACATGACAAAACCACAAGCACTTAATCCAAGAATATCAGCTTTCAGATATTATGACAAAAGGAAAAGAAAAAATAGTAACCATAGAGGTTAGTCTTTGAATTTTCATTTGGTGACAATCATACTGTTTCAGGCTCCATTATGATGACTGACTCTGAAGGTCAATGAGTTCTCATTTTAGGAACAGAAACTTTGTTTGAGGCTTCACTATGCTGATTGAAACTGAGTCATCAAATACTTGGGGCATCAAGCTTATGCCTTTGAGTGTCATTTTACTGAATGATGCTCTGGGGAGTTAGCTGTCCAGGTTTTTACTCATGCATTTACGCTGTGGGTTTGTGTATCTGCGTGCGTGTACATAACACGGTTCTAATGCTTTATCATTACTCGCCAACCAATATCTCGAATTGGAAAGACTGTTTCCCACAACTTTTTAAACAAATCAGCTATCGAAGGGGTTCGGTTAATTTTTACGTCAACGTATTTTTTGGGTCCAGGATTCAAAAATACAACACGAAATTTTATAGGCGGTTCTAGAACCTTGAACTCGTACTCTGGCCTGTGCGCTACATGAACATACAACACATCAACGATCATTTGTACACTAACCAGCTTAAAATTGATTTTTATCATCTGTTTCAATGCTTTGAAACCCCACTCGCCCTTTTCTCCTCCTTCCAAGTCAAGCACTTTCTGGAACGAAGTAAGGGCAGCCTTTGGATCGTCTTCCTTCAAAGCCTTGGAGTTGTAGTACTGGTTCTCTAAATCCACATCTGGTTCGGAGTTGCTATCTTCCGAATACTCCTGTATCCATAAATGCGTAAATTAAATGTCACTGTATATTCCACTGGCCGCAACAGATACAAAATCTACCCACAATGAACTCTTACCAATCCGTAGTCCTCCTCCTCTTCGCACATAAAATCGTCCTCCACATCAGACATGTTTGTCTCGCCACAAGCAATTCAAAATTGCTAATAATATATACAAACTATTTTTTCTTTAGCACAAAGTCACAAATTTCCAAGACATATCCACGCATTAACAGCCACACGTTCACATCACTTATGCATACAACCACCGGCACACAACCGACAACATCTCTCATCTGTGGCCGGCAGCACGGATTAGAGATAGCCAGAATATCACCAAAATACAGTGATAACATTAAATCCCATCTGCCATTTCCTGGCATTGTGAGGTACTCACCATATTCTCCACGTTAGCAGGGTAAGGGTTAAGGCCCAGAGAGGAGTAGAGGTAGGGGGCAACTCTTTATTTAACCTCGGCATTAGATTGGAGTTCGGTGGTCAATGTAACGCCCGCCCGCTTTAGCCCCGGGAAAGAAACCCGGTACCTATTGTACAGGGGTTAGGTGGGCCCCAGGACCGGTATGGACAGGGGAGAAAAATCTTTCCCCCAACCGGGATTCGATCGCCCGAACATCCAGCCCTAGAGGGTAGCTAATACACTTCAAAAAGCATTTCTGGATATAGCGGAATCAAAAAGAAGCACTGAAGAAGGTTTTCCGTAGCTGAAAAGAGAGTACTGAGGCTCGCAGAAGAGCTATGACGTGGCTTCAATTTCCGTACATAGAAGTCTTCGAGATAATTCGTGAAAAGAGTGTTCCTGTACGCTCTATGATAGAAACTAGCAGGGTATATAGCATTTTACAATGTGATAACAATATTTATTAATGTATTTAAGGTGTATGTTACGACCGTATCAGTAAGCCAGAATTTATAGCGTCGAAGGGGACAATGAAAGTTAATAGGAATTTGAAATAACATAAGAGAAAACGGGTGTGGTCTAATTTACGACATTACCACGGCGTTTACAAGCAAACCTACAATAAAATCGGTTACAATGGTTGGTGTCTCAGACGAGATACGATCCGGGGAACACCGCATGTCAGTCAGATTCGTCACCGCTGGAGCCATTTGTTCACTGCTTCAGTCCGTAACCAGATTATTTAAAAATAATATGTATGTTGTTTATTAATTATTGTGACAATATACACACCGATTAAAAACTTCCCCTACGACCACGGTTCATCTATCCACCTACAGTGTTTCGGAGCACATTTAATGCACAAATTACATGTTCCGGTATGCGAGATATGCGAGATACAATGAGTTCACAGTAGTCGACCTCATTGGAATTCAGCTGCAAAATGTATTGAATGCGACATCTGTTCGTTAGAGAAGGAACTTGGGTGACAAAAACGAATCGGTGACTTTTTGTTGCAAGTTTCACTACCTCCAACTATCCACAAATCGGAGTGCGACTTAATTAGACATAGAGTATATTGTTTTTTGTAAACGTGTAAGTTGAATTTCTTGGAAGTGTTTGAAAATGACAGCTTTACCTCGGAGAATAATCAAGGAAACGCAGCGTTTGATGCAAGAACCAGTCCCTGGGATCAGTGCCGTGCCGGATGATAGTAACGCTCGATATTTCCATGTAATTGTCACAGGCCCAGAAGATTCACCCTTTGAAGGAGGATTATTCAAGCTGGAACTGTTTCTACCTGAAGACTACCCTATGTCAGCACCTAAAGTTCGTTTCATAACTAAAATCTATCATCCTAATATTGATAGACTTGGACGTATTTGTTTGGACATTCTAAAGGATAAGTGGAGTCCGGCACTACAAATTCGAACGGTGCTTCTTTCAATCCAGGCCCTTCTCAGTGCGCCAAATCCAGATGATCCTTTGGCAAACGATGTGGCAGAACTCTGGAAAGTAAATGAAGCTGAGGCCATCCGCAATGCGAAAGAGTGGACCCGAAGATATGCTATGGACAATTGATAAGGAACTGAACTGAGCCTGGCTACCTGCATTGGCCAATTTGTATCATTGTAAATGAAACAACACACTTTTATGTTTCAGTTGTCTAAAGTTTAGAGGAATGTTAATTTGCAGGTAGGAAATTTCAGTCAGCTTTATTCCAATTGGGGTTACTGGCCACCCATGCAGGGCTCTGAAGATATCAAGAACAGTTTCATCAGATGTATAGCTGATTTGTAAATTACTCAGTCAAGGTCGGTTGTGATATAGCATGTTCTTGTCACAACATGTCATTTGAAAATGGCCTCAAAATTCTACTAAGTGATGAATAAAAATCACTGTTATGTTAAGTATTTTGCATTCATGGCTACTTGTAAACTATGCTCCATTGGTGATTTTTTCCTATTGCTTCAAATGAGAGTTTAATGTATTTTCCATGACTGTAGGAAATGGCAGCCAAAATATATCGGTTAATCAGTGGCATCATGAAAACCAACACATCCATTGATTTTTGTGTTTTACCTGGCCTAAAGGCTGCATTACAGCAATCTGGTTTCGGTATTCAGTATTTACACATTAAAGAGCATATATGTACATATGCTTATGTTACAGTTTTTATGATATAAAATATGTTATCCACTCACTGATTCATGGTCCCAGGAACCTGTAGATTGTGCAATGGAGAGCAGGGGCTGTTGTTTATATGTAGAAGTATGTGCCTGGGTCATCACTGTTGTACAGTTCTTAATGATTTGAATAAATTAGACATAGGAAGCCAAGAAAATTGTGTTTGTGGTCCAAGAATGTGCTGTGGCAGTGCAAGAAGTATGAGCTGTGATCACTTTTTTCTGTGTAACTGCATATATTTTGTATTCCATGCTGCCCTCTTCACATAGTAGACTTGTGACTGGATGTTGAGTGAGTATACTGATTGTGCTACTGTTAAAAGCATTTTAAGACATCCTGTGTTTTTAAACCAGCAAGTTATTCTTGAATTATGACAGTGGTATCAAATCTCCCATCAGTATAGACTTAAGTATGGAAAAAGGATGAAAACCACTTAGGGAATTGTGGGTCTGTGAGGTTACCTGAAGGTTGTGACACACATTGTCATGATTCTGTTTTTGCCTGCCATTTTTGCAGCAGTCTGTTGCATGTTCAGATCTTGTGTCAGTACATTTTACCATGATCCATATGAGATCCACATCTCATTTTTCTAGTTGCAGATATTGATCCATCTGTTTTCATGTACAAGTGCCTCGATTCATGTCACATTTTTATGTGCTCTGCTGATGGACATCTTGAACATTCAATATTGTTAACTGGTGTCACTTTGCTGTATAATTTTAAAAGCCAAATATTCTAGCTATGGTCTCTTCTGTGGAAGAACGTTTTAATATCACATAGGTTTGTACAGTAGTTTTGTGTAGTTTGAAGGAAAACTTCTTGCACATGTGCTGTTCTTTGAAGCCAGCAGTTTTGTAACCAAATACAGGTCAGATGGGACACACAACACTGACCATTTTACAGGTTTTACTGCTAAGTGACAAGCTACAACTTTGAATGCAGAATGAGGTTTTAACTGCAACAATGTCAGCCTGGAAAATGATCACACCACGTAGACTAAGAGTGATCCCTTTTTCCATCTTCTTTAGTATTTATATATATATATAGGCATCAGCAAAAGTTTAGAGACACATGTAATCTAACAATGATACCTTTGTTTCAAGGATTAGCACCTCCATATATTTTTGTTATATCCCCTGTACTGACACCAGAAGGTGTCACTATGTGTTTCATGGTACACTGCATCTGACTCTTGTTCACACATATCTAGGGCATTTTCAGGGCTTGAAGCAGTGACTTTGCATATTCCTCCCATGATTGTTTATGCTTTCATGGGGAATGTTTCAAGCCACTGGGGACAGTGTTTTATGGTAAAGTTGGTGGGCTGACAGCTAATCACCTGTGACAGTACAGAAACTGGGAAAGAATCATCAATGTGGGATGCTGAGCATTCCATGGCTGAAGTACACTCACAGTTGTGTTTGGTTGTACCTTTTTTGTGTGGAGTTGACTGTATGAAACCAGAGGGAAATGTGACAAATTCATGTCTTTTGCTGCCTCTGTGTCATCAATCTAATCGTGGTTTACACACTCATGTGATCACGTATCCTGTCCATTATTTTGAGCTCTTCCCCATCCCCTCTGGAATTCCAGAAAGACAGAAAAGATGTGATATCTGATTGAGCAATTTTTGGAAGAGCCCAAGAGACAGACTGTGATTTCAATCATAGAATCTCTGCATGACAGGTGACGGGCTGCAGCACATTGTGACATGTTTGAGATCACACTGCCTATGAAAGGTGAGCTATGTTGGTACCAGTATAACAACAAGAAATTGCACGTTATGTTAAGAATTCATGTAATAATTACAATTTTTGTGATTGGAGGATCCCACAGCAGTAACTATGAAGATACTGTCTCTTGGCATGTGACACCTAATCGTCTCTGTTACAATCTTAGGATAAATGGAGGGAGCAGGATCCTCCAAAATATGAGTAAATTTCTACCAGACTACAAATCATATCTTAGAATGCTAATCTGCATAATTTAAATTTGTTTTTAATTTCTGGCATACATAATATAACATACTGTAATCATGAAAGATGTGATCTCAAGGATTTGGTGGCTGTTGGTTTTCAATGCCAATGACTGTGAAAGTTTTTTTTTTTTAATTATGTATATGTGCATATCTGTACGTAGGAAATAGGACATTGAGGACATTTTGTTCTGATCTGAAAGGTATATATTCCATTTCCGTAAATGTGCCTTTTGTAGTGCAAAAGTTAACACGACTTTTGTAAAGCTGAGATGCAGAAATGTTGATGTTCTTAAAACCAGCCGAAATCATATGGTATTCACTGCACATTACAAAAAACATTTGAATAGTGCCCACTAGTTTTTCTTCCTTCTGACAACGGATACACACAGTTTAATTTTTACCAGCTAAAATCACCATCAAGAAAGTGAAAGAAATCAAGTGAAATTATGCATTGTTTTTGTGTTAAGACAGTGTTACTAACCTGTCAAACAGTAAGTACTGTCCAGTGGTTCATTTGTACAATTATTATAACACTATCTCTGAAAACTAGTCCTGCCATTCCAAATGTTACCAAAATATTAATTTACAAGTATACCTTACAATACCTGCAGTTTGTCTCCTCATAATTCTTAATCCAAAATTAAACCCTTATTATGGGCAAAAAAACCATCTACCGGCTACTTGGTGTCACATCTCACAACAAAGCAGTCTTAATATTTACTGCTGTGAGAACACTGATCCCAGTAGCAAAAAATACTTCCTTGACTGCAGCAGTTTGGAAGCAGATGGTGATTTAAGGGTGTGTATTGTGTATGGAATTTGGTAGTACTGGAAGAGTACACAGTACTGGACTCAGAATTGCATGACGGTTGAATACGACTGTCTGTATCACAAATCTTCTCATCCTCAACTGCTGCAGTCTGTTGTGGACCTAGACTTCCAGTACAATCTTCCTCCATTTCTGATGGTCTCTGGCTATTGTCCTACCTGTTTTTCATTCATGTTATATGTAAATCCTCATCAAGCTCATCTCTCCATCTTTTATGCAGTCTCCCTCCTTCCCTTGTTCTTTCCATTGTAGCTGCTACAATTTTTTTGACATTTCTTTAACATGACCACACCCTCAAAGTCAGAGGGATTTTATAAATTTTACAATATTTTCCCTTGTAATATGTCCCCCATCTCCTTGTGTGTTCATATTCTCCAGCATTTTTGTTATTTTGTATTTCCCTTACAGCCTTCCTTTCAATTATTCTGAGCATGTTTGTTTCTTCCGTGGTCACTGTCCAAGTCTGACCTGTAGGTCATTATGGGTCATAATAGAGGTTTATATAGTTTTAATGTAGTATTTTGGGACATGAGTTTGGACACCAAGAGTTTAAATTTGCTAAATATGCTTGGTTTGCTATCATTTTTGGATCACACGTCTGCCAACATTTTGTAGTCATTTTTGACAACTGATACCAAGTATGTGAAGGTGTCAATGCATGTATCACAATTATTCATTCAAAATTAAATATTTATTAGAAACAATTGCAATTTGAGAAATGGTTGAGTAACAGTGTGCTTATGAGAGTAGTAAAATGGGAGAGTAGACTGCTATAAAGAATGAACTACAATTTATTAAATAAATGTCTAGTTTTTATGTTCATTTGAGAATTAAAAAGTTGCAGTGGTTTTATTTGTATGTCCATTTTGCTGAATGTGGCACATGAGAATTGTCTTTTGTATTTGTGAACATTCTGGTCCAAATGCAAACAGGTGTGATTGTGCATTAACACCACGTAGTACAAGGCCTAGTAAATTTCGAAGCTGCAATCAGTCATTGGTATAGCACATACCCAACAGAAGAGGGCTGCATTTTGTTAGAAGATAGCAATTTCCACCTTCAGTTTCTAACATTGTGTGCTGCAGCACTAAATCTGAATTTCACAGAGCAGTACAGTGCACTCTTTTAAACTGTGGTCAGTGGGTGCAAGGCTTCCAAAGGACATGGTCATGATGAATAAGAACACTGTGTAAGTCTTCAGTGGTTATGATCTCAAATCCTAGAGTACAGGCTTTGCATTCTTCAGGGTTGTAGTCACAATCCACATTCACGAACTGCTGCCAACAGCAGTAACGAAAACTCGTACGTTAGACTCCCTTTTCCAATTACATGAAAGTCTGTCTGCAAAAAATTTGCAATTTTGGTTTAACAATTATGGCACACCTTTGAGTTTAACTTATTCTTATGGGTAAACATTTTGACAGCTGATACAAAATGATGGCAGAAGTTCTCAGATGTAGTGTGTTAACAAACAGTGAACTAGCAGGATGGTATTTGTCATTTTATGGCTTAGTAATGCAATATACAAATGCTTTCCCTAAGTCAAAAAAACAGTGCAATGGATAATTTCAACAAGCTGTTCCAAGCAGAACTCAAAGGCAATGTTCATAACATATACATTTTTAGTTCTTCTATTACTGTTATTTTACTTTTTTTTAATGAACATATTACCAAAGTAAATGTTCTGTAAACATTAAATCTGTTGGATATTAACCTTAAAATTCTGCATCATCACCATGTTTAGGAACTGACTTAATATTTAATATAAAATTTGCAGGTATGTGTAGGGTGTAGCCACAATGATTAAGCAAAACTATCTAGAACTGCTTTTGTCAGATCCACATAAAGCTGTCTACAAGTGAACCCCACATTGGTGAACAAAATAAGCATCTTAATTGTCGTTGCCAGGAAATCATCAGATTCACATTACGATGTAGTTGCACTCTTGGTCTGGGACTGGCACACACATTAATCTGAAGTGAAACTGGGAATTTTGCATGCATCCTATGAATAAGAAGAGAGTGGCAAATACTGTGATTTTGTCCTTGTTGGAGGATCTTCATCAACATGAAAACAAGTTCTACAAATATACAAGTATGATGGTAGAAACCTGTGAAAATTCATTAGAGCCTGCTGGTCCCACCATCCAAAACACATATTACAAATTTTTAGTATTATGCTACAGCAGTTATTGGTGTCACTGAGGTGATTTTAATCCATGTTGTTATAATTTTTAAGGATAAATTAATAAGCACATCTTGTTTGAATAGATACATATTTTATTTTATAGTAGAAATGACTTCAGTAAATCAAAAGGGGAGTATAAAAAATCTCATTGTGTAAAAATGCCCACTGTTAATTTCTGATAAGCATCTGCCTGGGGTATGTGGCACCCCATCATTTGAGCTCCTGCAGCATACGAGTTGTAATAGGATGCTGGAATGGCTGTCATCTGAGGCATGGAATCCATTATTGATGTAAAACATGATCAGGTCTTTAAATTTACATTTCCTCCTGTCTGAAAGACAGTTTTACAGAAAAGTCAGCAGCATCATGCACCTTATTTTCTGGTTTTGACTTCAGAATGTCACTCATGGACCTTGCTACACTTATCTGCAGCTGAACCTTATTTCAGCTTTTTGAACTGCTGTGCTGCTTTGACATCATGATGTGCAGGTGTTCTCATCTGCAGGCGAGAGGTCAGTTTGACATCATGATGTGCAGGTGTTTTCATCTGCAGGTGAGAGGTCAGTTTGACATCATGATGTGCCGGTGTTCTCATCTGCAGGCGAGAGGTCAGTTTGACACCATGATGTGCAGGTGTTTTCATCTGCAGGTGAGAGGTCAGTTTGACATCATGATGTGCAGGTGTTCTCATCTGCAGGCGAGAGGTCAGTTTGACATCAGGATGTGCAGGTGTTCTCATCTACAGGCAAGAGGTCAGTTTGACATCAGGATGTGCGGGTGTTCTCATCTGCAGGCGAGAGGTCAGTTTGACACCATGATGTGCGGGTGTTCTCATCTGCAGGCGAGAGGTCAGTTTGACATCATGATGTGTGGGTGTTCTCATCTGCAGGGGAGAGATCAGTTTGACATCATGATGTGCGGGTGTTCTCATCTGCAGGCGAGAGGTCAGTTTGACATCATGATGTGCGGGTGTTCTCATCTGCAGGCAAGAGGTCAGTTTGACATCATGATGTGCAGGTGTTCTCATCTGCAGGCGAGAGGTCAGTTTGATACCATGATGTGCAGGTGTTCTCATCTGCAGGCGAGAGGTCAGTTTGACATCATGATGTGCAGGTTTTCTCATCTGCAGACAAGAGGTCAGTTTGACACCATGATGTGCAGGTGTTCTCATCTGCAGGCGAGAGGTCAGTTTCCAGATTTGTTTCCTTAGTCTGTAGAACAGTATCTCCCATGTCTTCCATTAATGTCACATCAGAATTACTTCCAACCCTTCTATGCTGACGTGTTAAGTCAGTTAACCCTTACCCTGCTAACGTGGAGAATATGGTGATCTCCTAATAATGCCAGCAGATGGCAGATGGGATTTAATTCGGTGTTTAAAGGGTTAAGAAAGATATGGCATCAGCATCTTCCATACTGAACCACATGGCATGTTTCTCTTCCCACATACTGTTCTGCTATACAAATTTCTTTGTGATGTCAAATGGCTGTACATTTTAGCAATACAAAAAATGGGATTGTGCTGAAAATATTCAGTTGCATGATTTAATAGCATTGAAAGAAATAAGTTATAAAGTAATTTGTATGGCTGAACAATACTGTCCTGCAGGGATGCTCAATGAGGATATACCCCAGGGTGGGTGAGACCCCCCAGAATATATATATATATGCAGTGTTATATTATTACATAATTAAGGGATACTATATTATCAAAGGTTATAGGGAGGTATTATTATTATTTCTATTCATACATTTTCTTCTCTGAAGTTTCCTTTCACAGACACTTGGCTGAGATGGAGTATTTCACATCATTGCACTTTCATTTCAAAGTTAGGAGTTCTAACTATATGCAAAATAATATGTGAAACATTAACTGCTTTATGAAACTTTCTTTACCTATCTATATGCCAAAAACTAAGCAAAGATAAGTGGATAGAAATTGCTGAATAATTTAAGGAAAGACAGAGTTTTCATAATTACACAAGGTTTGATAGATGGGACACACATTACAGTGAAATGTCCAACATATTATGCCTCAGCTTACTGAAAATATGAACATTCCCGCTCTCTAGTGTTTCAGGGTGTTGACACAAGGTTTTTATGTGTTGTTATTGTTGATGAGTATGGCCATAATAGAGATAGTGGGATTTTTTAAAATACCACATTACTAACCCCCCTTAAGTTTGGCAAATGCTTTTTATACGAATTTCTAACATTTCCAGATCCTTGCTCTTGCAGGAGACATGGCTTAATCCTTTAACAGTAAATCTAATGAGGCCATTCCCACACAAGTCCCTTGCAAAAGAGGGGTAAATTTGTAACTACTGATTAGCATGAGCCAGATAATAGAGTAAGCATTTCAAATTCTAATGTTTAAAAAAAGGTGATGCTCCTCTCCCTAGAGAAGGCTGCTTTTGTTACTGTGGTGTCATGCACCCTTCATAGCATGGTATGGGTGCAAGAAAACGTTGCTGACATCACAGAAGAACTGTAAATGGTGTGTGAGACAAGTATTCCTGAAAAAGGCACAACTATACCTCAATCACACAGACTGTCAACTGCAACACTCGATGTTTGCACTCACAGTTTTGTGAATATTTGATCTCTGAAACTGGCAGTGTCTCATGGCAAAGTAAGCATATTGCTCAAATGATTTTGATGATTTTATTTTTACAACAAATTTTGTTGTAGCTGAAAATAAATAAAAACAATGCTGAAAATAAATCAGTGTATTAGTTTTGTCTAATAGGAGGGTTACTGTGAAAGTATGAATGTGAACCAGTTACACATTGCGTGGTTTTATCCACACTGTATCAATGCGTTATTGGCACGACATGTAAAAATCAGTCTTTATAATTTAAACAGTTCAGTCCATTAATGTAGCAACTTCTGTGCTTAATTTCTTGACAATCAGTTTGAAGAATCTTCTAAATGATGATCATATAAAGGCTTTCTTGTTTCTATCAGCAAAGTAAGTTTCTCAACACTGCTTTCCACTGGTATTTGCTGCCCACACAGCTGAAATGGGAAACTGAAGCAAACAGCATAAAACAAAGGACCATGGAACAGTTAGTCACGTTTTCCTTACCTGGAGCTGTCAGGCAAATGTTCTGTCAGTTCACATTGACTCACTTACTTCATGTCTTACAAACATCTTAGGCATGCTTACAACTGTAGCAGTTTGTTTTGTCTAGTCAGCATGGCTTCACCCCTGTATGTCCATACAAATTTCACACGCATACTTCAAATAGTCAATTACTTTTTACAATCATAACAAAAGCTGAAGAACATCTGTGCCTGACCACCCACGTTTTTCACAAGGCATAAATATTACCCCAACAAAATTGAATATTTCTCCCTTAATCTGTTGTCATACATTTGTTCAGGACCTTCAGCTAGGTGGACTAACCTCTGCTGATTGCAGGAAACTAAAAGTGTCAGTGGCATAACGTTCATGTGAAGTTTGATGAAAATTCGCAAACTGATTCTTAAGTTAGAACAGACTAATGGACCCCCTCCACCACAAGCACACAAACACAAAACTTAACCTCCTTTCTTTTTTCAAGGAGTTTTGGCCTGAATGTGATTTTTGAATGAAAATTGTACAACAGTAAAAGCAATATAACACTGCATGAATCATTTGCCACTGTAGATTTGTATACATGCAAATGACAAGAAAGAGAACACGGTCCCGATATGAAGTCGATGCTTGTGTTAACGGCTCACACTTCAGATGTACACAGTTTATATCCAGGTTTTACTTTAGTTTTTTTTTTTAATGGTTTTATTCAATACCTTCAATCACCTGTTGAAATACTATGTTAAAATACTGCAGAACTTGCTCCCAAGAGGGTTAAGAGTAATTACCAATCTCAGGGGAAGGAGGCCAAGGCTCACCCAGGGCTGTAGCGCCAAGAGGAGGAGGAGGACCAATCTCAGGGGAAAGGGTTTTGATGTTGGAGCAATTTGAGGTTTGCAGTATTAAATACACAAAAATCCAGTGAATTGGTATGTTCTGTGAGTGGTATATATTGCAATGTAGTCTTGTAGGAATTTACTGACATTTTAGAGTAATGTGTTGTATACAGTGGGGACAAAATATGGAGACAGCAGACTCTCCACAACATTGTTAAATTTCTATGAGACCAAATGGTATCACATCCCAGAAGGCACTGTTCTTCATAGTGCCACAGCTGTCAGAACCTGTATCTCACAAGGAATGATCTGTCACAAAGGAAGTGCTGTGAATTTCAATTGAGATTTCAGCTCAGATGAATGTACAAGGTGGTTCAAATATGACCAGGACTGAGTAATTACTTACCTTCTGTTCGCTCATCACTCTAGCAACTCCCAGACAGGACTGAACAGGTTCTAACCCGAGCAGGAGGGAGGGTGGAGGTTGTGGCTTCACTCTCTCAAGGTCGCACAGCTGCTGCGCAG
>Ga0123355_10009611_pt1 | contig 14736 bp, 12 predicted proteins | sample TergutEmb28metaG_3_FD_89872 | JGI IMG/M metagenome (GOLD analysis project Ga0123355, IMG submission 89872) | Embiratermes neotenicus P1 segment gut microbial communities from Petit-Saut dam, French Guiana - Emb289 P1 | ecosystem: Host-associated > Arthropoda: Insects > Digestive system > Gut ...
CGAGCGCGTCAACATTATTTTCCCAGATATTAATACCTTTATAAGGGAAAACATTACCGCATTTATCATAAACGGCGTAACCGATGCCACCTGGGATGCCTTTATGCAAAACCTAGACCGGCTTCACATCACCGAATATATACAAATTATGCAAGATTCATATGACCGGTGGAGAGCCGCAACTGGAAACTAATAATTATTTTAATTGACGGCCCCGTCTGAGCCGAAAATGCAAGCTATAATGCATTTTCGGCGGCAGGCGGGGTCGATTTAAGACATAGCTCCTTTTTGATATAATCATGTAAATAAAACCCAGAGGAGAATTAACATGCCCAGATACATAAAAGAAATCACCCATGGTTGGGAGTTTGCTATAGGCCCAGAGCCAAGTAGTGAAAGCTATACCAGCGTATATTTACCCCATGACTGGGCTATTACCTCGCCATTAAATAAAAATGTAAAGGAAGGTGCGTCCCAGGGCTATCGCGATAGGTGGGGGATTGGTTGGTACAAGTGCAACCTAGAATTAAATGAAAAAAAAGATAGGCATAAATATTTTCTGTGCTTCGAAGGCATATTTGAAAACAGCACTATTTGGCTAGGTGGCAAAGAAATAGGTGGGAGAAAATACGGCTATAGCCCTTTTAGGTTGGATGTGACAAAGGAGCTAGTAGAGGGTAGCAATAAAATATTAATCAAAGTTGACAACACAGCCTCCCCCGCAGACCGTTGGTATAGCGGAGCGGGGCTTTACAGAGCCGTCGAGTTATTAGAGGTGGATGAAAAACATTTCAATGAACATGAGCTTATTGTTAAAACAAAGCTCCGGGACAATCATGGCGTAATATCCATATGGCCCGGTGTTAACGAAAAAGTAAGGGCAACCATTGACAATGAAAATATAGAACTGGAAGGCACAGGAGGCTTTCTGGAGCTGGAAATACCCAATCCAAGGCTATGGTCTGCCGAGGAACCAAACCTTTATACACTTACCTTAGAACTACTAGAAAACCAGCAAGTAAAAGACAAAATAACCTTAAGAATAGGAATACGAGAAATTGAAATGCGCCCTAACCAAGGCATGTATGTAAACGGCCAAAGGGTTATACTAAAAGGTGTATGCCTGCACCAAGATATTGGCGCAAGAGGGATAGCAGCAAAAAAAGAAATGTGGCAGGAAAGGCTAGAAATTTTAAAAGAGATGGGATGCAATTGCATACGCCCGTCCCATCATATATTTCCTTCATACTTCCTAGACTTGTGCGATGAAATGGGGTTTTATGTTTACGAGGAGGCCTTTGACAAGTGGCAAAGCGGCTTATATGCCCGCTATTTTGAAGAGAATTGGCAGCAAGATTTAGACGCAATGGTAAAGCGCGACCGCAACCGCCCTTGTATTTTTATATGGGGGGCAGGGAACGAAGTGGAAAACCAGGGCCAGGATTCTATGCTTAATATATTAAAGGATATTTGCGATTATATACGCACTTTAGATGACACAAGGCCAATAACATATGCCATGAACCCACACTTTAAACGGGAAAGCGGCATTGATGCCTCAACGGTGGAGGATATTCAGGTATTTGTGGATGTAGCAGATGACCATTCAATTACAGATATTGATGAAAAGGTAGAGCGTATAAAAAAGATAGTAAATCTAGTAGATGTGATATCCTGCAATTATCAAAACCAGTGGTATCCATATATCCACCAGCAAATGCCAGATAAATTAATATTGGGTACAGAGGTTTTTCCGTTTTTTAGTGGCCACCCACAGCAATTGAAGAACTTTGCCATCGAGAGTCCGTCTCTTGTGCCCTATCAATATGATTATGTTATTGGCAGTATAATATGGACAGGGTATGACTACCTAGGAGAATCGTCCGTATATCCGGTCAAGGGGCATACTGGCTCCCTTATCCGTACCAACAACGAAAAGCGGTTTTCTGCTCATATCCTTGAAAGCTATTGGAATGAAAAGCCAATGGTGCGCTTTAATGTGCTAGATTATTCCCTTGCCGATGAGGGCACAAACAAACATTGGGACATGCCCATGTATGCAGAACATTGGCATTTTCCGCAGTTTTCTAGGGTGGTAGTGCCCTATGCCATTGCAACCAACTGTGATGAGGTGGCCTTATATGTAAATGGAGTGCGCCATTATCCTCCAAAGCCTATGGTCTTTCCTAATAGGGTAATTACCGGTTTTATTGGGTACGAGCCAGGAACAGTTGAAGCTGTTGGACTTTGCGGAGGCGTAGAGGTTTGCCGGCACACAGTTACAACCCCTGATATTGGGGTAGCCCTAAGATTTGACAAGAATGAAAGTGCTGTAATCTGTGAAGAAGGTTACGAGCTTTTATTGACTGTAAGAGCAATAGATTCCAATGGAAACTTATGCTTCCGGGAAAGTACATTAGTAAGCTTCACAGTTGATGGCCCAGGAGAAATTTTGGCGGTAGACAACGGCAATTTGATGAACCATGAACCCTATAACAATTCTTTTGTGCATATGTATAGGGGTTGTGCCAGTGTATTAATTAGATTAAAAGGGGACAGAGGGCGTGTTGTTGTAAACGCCTATGCCGGTGGTTTTAGGCCGGGGCAGACTATGATTTATGTAAACTAATATAAGGGGGTTTCATGCGTAATCTAGGCAGACATCTCCGTTCAAGAACGTTTCTTCGTTATTTCGGCTCTTATGCAGCCGTTCTTTTTATTGTGTTCGCAGGTATTAGTATTTATATGTTCCGCTACTATGAGGGCGCCCTGGAGGCAAGTTTTATTGAGTCTGAGTTAAATCTTATTCGGCAGATACAGTATTCCAACGAGCTTAGTTTAAACAGTATGCATAACACCGCAGAGCATTTGGGCATATCTGAGTTGGTGGCGCCCTTTGCTTTTTTGGATGCCCCACAAAGAGCCCGCCCTCTAATGCGGCTCCTTGCATCTTATCGCAATATCAATACCTTTATCGGTGACATAATACTCTCATTCCATGATGATAAATTTCTCTTCTCTGGCAACACGTCTATAGAGGTAGAGCGGTTTTTTAGTCAGGGGCTTTTGTTTGAAACTGTTAGCGGTTACGAATTTAAAGATTTGCTGTCAAATGCATATAGCATGAGCATCCTTCCGTCGCAAAATATTTATGGGCTTATTATTCCTTCTGCAAGGATGGTGGTAACGTTTATCTTGCCCATTGGTGCGGGAAGAGGAGGTTCCCTAATATTTCTTGTAGACGCAAGGCAGTATGAGATGATGCTGCGGCGGTACACCCATGAGATATACAATACATTTATTTTGCATAAAGGCAATGTGATTGTTAAGCAAACTGTATCCAATATGCCTGACTCCTTTGTAGAAGAGGCCTTGGCGGGAGGGGCTGTAAGTGGAGATAGGTTTGCCTTTGGCGAAGAGACATACATGCTTATCACAGTAGATGGCGAGCACCATATGACATATGCTACTTTAATCCCAATGAGCCTTGTCACTGATATATCCAATGTATTGCAACAGGGGATTTGGCTATTTATTTTAGGGCTTATCATTACTTCCTTGATAATGACCGGTTTTTTCGCCTTTAGCAATTATAGGCCAGTTGCCGCCCTTAGGAAGCACTTTGATGCCGAAGAGTCCCGGAATGATTTCCTGGCTATAGAGTCAGGGATTAACAACCTTTTTGGGCAAAACCTGACCCTTGGCACTATGCTTGAAGAGATGACCGGGTACGAGAACTATAACATAGTCTTGCAGTTTATAAAGGGAAGATATCTTGATAGAGCAGAATTTTTGGCAGACGCTAAAAAGACCAAGATAGACTTTGACAAACAGTATTATGCAATTGCCGTTTCCGATTCTGGCGGGGGCAGTGGCAATATGGGGAAGCTAAGCATTGAGACAATAGAAGCCGATGAAGTAACATGCTGTTCAGTCGAGCTTATTTCTCAGTATCAAAAGCTCTATCTTTTGTTTTCGGATAATAGCAGCGGGATTTATGAATACTTACGCAGTATTCACGAGGAAAACCGCAGTCATAATATACGTGGGGTTATGGCGGCAAGTGCAATCTATAAGGACATAAAGCATGGTTCTACGGCTTTCCTTGAGGCCTCTGCCGCCTTTGATAACCGATTTATCGTGAGCAACGAGAATATCATACTTTTTGATGAAATACATGCCCCTTCAAATGGGTTTGCCTATCCTGAGGTTCTTGTTAATAGGCTAAAATCAGCCTTACGCAACACAAACTTGGAGGTGGTGGACAATGTTATAAACGAAATATTTAATCATGTAAAAGTGCTAAAGCCACCATTTTTCATTTTTCGTATCTTTTACAATGACATTATACGGATTGCGCTATTTGAGTGGGGGGCAAAGCGGGATTCTCTTGATGCTATGAAGCTTTGCGATGTCTTTACCCTGTCTGGGTGCCTTTCTATTGAGGAACTAAGCGAAATGCTAAGGGAAGTTTGTCATACCTTATTTGAAAACACGCCACAAAAGGACAATACAAAAATAGATTCCATGAGCCTGCTTATAGAAGAAGCCAGGCTTTTTATGCAAGATAACTATGATAACCCAGATGTTAACATATCCTTTATTGCGGACCGTTTATCTATAAACACCGCTGCTTTTACAAAGGAGTTTAAGAAATACACAAACACTACACCCTTGGAATACCTGACCCAGCTAAGGATAGACCAAGCTGCAAAGCTGCTTTCTACTACAGGTATCAACGTAAAAGATGTAAGTGTAAAGGTGGGTTATCTTGATGTTTCCGCGTTTATAAAAAAGTTTCGCATTCATATGGGGATGACCCCGGCTATGTATAGAAAAACATATATAGAGGTGAAAAATGATTGACAAGGCATTAGATATTATAGAAGGTGCAAGGGAGCGTATTGCAGAGGCAAGGCGTAAGCAAATAGCTGTGTGGGAAGGGGATAAATCTATACCGCTGCCACTGCTTATGGGGGGCAGGATTCCTGGGGATTTACAAAAGAGCTTAAGTTGGTATAGCACCAAAGAAATCCATTATGATTTAGATAAAATGTTCCACAATGGCCTTTTAAACGCCCTAAGCGCTGTATGCGGAGGCGCTGACGCGGTGCCTTCTATGCGTGCTAACATGGGCTGCGGTATTTTTCCGTCCCTTATGGGGGTTATGCCTTTGCTTTTTGATGATAAGATGCCCTGGGTCAAAGACCACTTGACCAAGGAGCAACTCTCTCAAATGACCCCTGACGACATAACCATTACAGAAGAATTTGCAATGGCAGTAAAGCATATGCAGTATATGGCTAAGAAGCTTGGAGACAGCCCTGTGCATATTTATCCACCTGATTTACAAGGCCCCTTTGATACAGCCCATATAGTATATGGCGACGCTATCTTTTATGATATTTATGATGACCCGGCCTTTGTGCATCATCTACTAGACCTTTCCTGTCATGCAATTGTTTTAGGGATGGAGAAATCTCTTGAAGTGATTCCCGGTGCTGACGGGGTTGTGGCTCATTACAATAATCTTGTTATACCTGGGTCTATGGGGGGATTAAAAATAAGCGAAGATACATCCACTCTCTTGTCCCCCCATTCCATTGATGAATTTGTTGTGCCTTATACTACAAGAGTTTTAGAGCACTTTGGAGGCGGGTATATCCACTATTGTGGAAAAAATGACTACCTGCTGGAAGCTGTGCTAGGGATTGATAAAAATATTGGGTTAAATTTTGGCGACCCCCAGAAGCATGATATGGATGCTGTACTAAAGCAGGTGGCCGCAGCAGGTAAGGTGTTTTATGGAAGTGTAAACAGGCAGCAAAGCGAAACCGACAGAGACTTTTTTAAGCGTGTGCGGGACGCTTCTAATGAGAGGTTGCTGCTGGTGTTTGATGTCGGCGATAAAGACACCGGGGAGGTTATTGCTGATTGGGAGGAAAGTGGGGTGTAGCCTGCTTTAGATACTTTTGACAAAAGCGCTATTTTTGGGGTTTTGATACTTCTGGTAAAAGCGCTTTAGCCCAGGTAAATAGCGGCTTTATGGCCTGCCAGGCATGGGTTTACCCATTGCGATTTTTAACATAAGCTCACGGAAGTACAAGTAATTCTCAAGAGAAATATCATGAGGGATAGCATGGTCTACATGGGGGATATACCCGCCTTTTTCTATTAGTGGGGGGATTTTGCAGGCTTCATCGTATACAGCGCGTTTATCCTTAGCCAGTTCTCGCTTGTCTACGCCGCCAAATAGGGCGAAAGTTGGATACTCTTTTTGAAAAGCTGCAATATCGCAGCCTGCGGCAATTTCGCATGGGCTCATAGCGTCTACACCAGCCTCTATCCATTCAGGTACAAGGCCTCCAGGGAACCCGTCACAATCTACATACACAAACTTAGCGCCATTATCCTTGAGGAAGGAAATAATCTTTACATAGTGTGGGTACATAAATTCCCTAAACATTTCTGGGGAAATCATGGGGGCGTGTTTGTAGGCCATGTCTTCTTTTAGTTCCACCATATCTATTTCTAGTTTGTGGATTACAGGCTTTAAAGTTTCTATGGCAAAGTCTGTTACAAAGTCAAACATTTCATGAACCAGCTTAGGCTCATCGTAAAACATCATACATAGATTCTCGAAGCCTACCCAGTCCCGTACTGCCCAAAATAAAAAGGGAATGGATAAATGGGTTGCCACTGTTCCAGTATTTATGGTTTTTGCCCTTTCGTCAAAATCTTCGGGCATACGGCCTGGGGTTGTGGGGTTATATCTTGCTTTCATTTCCTCAAAGGTGCTTTTATCGGAAACGGCAAAGCTTAGCCATGACCTGGTGATAAAGCCTACATTTTCTGTTACTTTAAAGTCTTTTCTTACTGCCCCAAGCTCGTCACGCCATATTATATATCTTTCGTCTTCTTCCAAGGTTTCGGGTTCAAAGGCTGGGTGCATACCCATGTTTATGGGAATACCCGTGTACCATGGGTCTAGGTTAAAATATTCTTGGTAGTTTGTTCCTTCTGGGTATCCTTGCTCTATCCATGCTTTCATTGTAGAGCCTCTGATGCCCCACTCTATAAGCGGTATCCTGTCTACAGGCTTAAAAGAAAGTGCGTTTACCATACGCTGGCGAGGTGTCATGGAAATCTCTCCTTAGTTTTTCTGTACCTGTATTACAATATAGACTGGGGGTTTTGTATATAGAGAAAATTTTTTACTATTAATATTCCTTTGATTGGGCCAAAAATATGTAATTTGAGAATAAAGCAAGCCAGTTTTGATGATAATGACGAACCTTTAATTGCAGGTCTCATAGTTGTTATGTTAAAGCTGACATAAAAAATGCCATTGACATATTAAATGTTCAAATATATAATTATTTACAAGAAATTGTTCTGTATTCAGAACGCATGGGGCGAATCTAGGAACGCTCAAATTAAAAGGAGGTTTGTATGAGAAAACCTGAAAGGAATATGCTTTTAGGAGTAAAAGCGGTGTTAGTAATGGCTTTGTTGTTATCTGCCATTTTGCTAATAGGCTGCTCTTCAAACAATGGCGCAACAGGCAATGGCACAACAAACAACGATACAACAAACAACGACACAGCAGCCAATGGCACAACAGCTCCCGCCAATGGCAACGATGCTGTCGAGGACACAGTGGACCGGCGGCTGACCCAGACCGCTTATGAGTTGGGCTTCCCCATTGCCAACAATGACATCACTTTAGATATTGTATTCATCGCAGCCCCCGAGCATGGCGATTATAACGAAATGCTCACCTTTATGGAGATGGAGCGGATGTCTGGCATTAATATCAATTTCAACGTTATTCCAAGGGGCGAGGATGAAAGAGTCCACCTGATGGTCAACGCCGGAGACTACCCCGATGCCTTTTGGGGGTTTTTCTGGGGCGTGGACAACATGAGAAGACTTGGCGATCAAGGGATATTCATCTGCGTAAGAGAGCTGATGGAAAATCATAGCCCTTCTTTCATGCAATTGATGGAAGAAATGCCCGAAGTTTGGGGCGGGATGCTTACTCCCGAGGGTAATATCTTCGCGTACCCACAGTTGATGATAGACGATTTAGCCACGCGCCTACAGGCAAAGCTATTTATTAACCAGCCCTTCCTGGATCAAGTGGGCCTAGGTCTACCACGGGATTATATGGAATTTTACGAAATGCTAAGGGCTTTTCAAACAATAGAGCTGGAAGATGGCATGGAAGTAATTCCTTTTATTGCGCCAGCCTATTGGACTTTATCCCATTATGTTAAGGGAATGTTTGGACTCAACAACCGGGGCTCCCGGCATGAAATGATAGTTTATGACGAAAGCACCAACGAGCTGATATTTGCTCCCTTACACCCCGCTTTCAAATCCTACCTACAGTACATGAACAAACTCGTCAGTGAAGGTTTGATTTATGGCGAAATATTCGCTGGTATGGATACTGCGCTCATGAGTGCCTTTGCCGATGCGGGGGTATTAGGCTCCTATGTTTTTGTAAACGAAATGTTCTCCAGACCTCCTGAAGACTGGACTCAAGTCCCTTACATGCTGAGAGGGCCATATGGTACCGAGCTTATGGGGTTCACAAACCCCGTCTTAAATACTATTGCAGCCTTTACCATCACCGATAGAAATCAACATCCAGTAGAAACTGCCAGATGGATTGACTATTTCTTCAGCGATGAAGGGGGCAGACTGCTACTTTTAGGGGTTGAAGGCATCACATACGAAATAGACGAGGATGGGGAGTATGTGTATAAAGAGTTCATCAGATATGCAGATGAGTTGTGGAATACACTGGCCGCATTCGTGCCCTGGACTGGAATAGGCCATCCAGGATTTAGGACTCCTAGGTTTGGCGGCGGTATCGGACAAAATACCCCCAGCTTAAGAAGAATGGCTGAAGACTTGGCGCCGTGGGTGCCGGAAGCCTGGCCGGATTTTATGCTAACCCAGGAAGAAATGGATAGACGGATGCTGGAATCCCCTGATTTATGGGGTTATGTAAGAGAAAATGAAGTCGCTTTTATTTTCGGGCAACGTAGCTTTGATGAATGGGATGACTTTATTGACAATATACACCGGCTTGGTGTAGAAGCCTTTATGGAAACCTATACCGCCGCGTATCAAAGGTTTAGGGGTAACTAATAATACAGCACTGCATTATATGTGGAAAATTAAACGGGGCTGTCTTGTGACAGCCCCTTCGTTGAAGTTGGGGAAACTAGGGGTATAATATCATTATGTTTAGAAGGCAGGTGGCGCCATTGACTAAAGAAGCGGTGGGTAATAAAGCCCATAGTTCAAAGAAAACTGTTTGGCAAAGAGTCAAGAAAGACATTTTTGGTAATTACGACCTGTATCTTATGATTTTGCCCGTGGTCGTTTTTTATATCATATTCGCTTACATGCCCATGTACGGGGTTCAACTGGCGTTTAGGGATTTTAACCCCAGACTTGGGATTTGGGACAGTCCATGGCTAGACCCGATTTTCTTCAATTTCCAAAGGTTTTTTAACTCCTTTGTCTTTAACAGGCTGATGTTTAACACTATCGCCATAAGCCTGTATTCCCTAGCTGTTGGGATGCCGGCTTCTATTTTGCTGGCACTGATGCTCAATGAAGTCAGGCAAGCCGCTTTTAAGAAAACTGTCCAGTTGGTGACATACCTTCCCCATTTTATATCCACAGTTGTTATGGTGGGGATGATTACGATTTTCCTTTCTCCCAGAATTGGCATGGTAAACAATATAATTGCTTTTTTTGGCGGGGACAGGATTTCCTTTATGACAGAGCCATCCATGTTCAAGTCTATCTATGTCTGGTCTGGAGTTTGGCAGGGGGTGGGTTTTGGGTCGATTATTTATCTTGCGGCACTCAGTTCCATCTCGCCAGAGTTGCATGAAGCCGCTACCATAGACGGGGCAAGCCGGTTACGGCGTATATGGCATATTAACCTGCCGGGTATCACCCCCACCATCATGATACTTCTTATTCTTAGTGCCGGAGGTATTATGAACGTAGGCTTTGAAAAAGTCTTCCTTATGCAAAACGAGCTTACCATGTCAACTTCGGATGTTATCTCCACCTATGTATACCGGATAGGCTTATTACACGGCGATTTTGGTTTTAGCTCAGCGGTTGGGCTGTTTAATTCCGTGGTTAATATGATTTTATTGGTAGTCGTAAACTTTATTGCCACAAGATTCGGCGATACAGGATTATGGTAGGGGGAGGCTTATAATGGTAAAAGGTATCCGTTCCACGGATGATAAGATATTCGATTTTGTAAACATATTTTTGCTTTCTCTATTATTAATCATTATCGGCTATCCAATAATATTCATCATCAGCGCTTCCTTTAGCGATACCCATGAAATATTTTTTGGTAATGTAAGGTTGTTGCCAAGGGGCTTTACGGTGGAATCATACCGGCGGGTTTTAGGCGATGCCACTATCATGAGAGGTTATTTAAACACTATACTCTACACCACTGCCGGCACACTTCTTAATGTGGTTATGACTATACTGGCCGCTTTTCCTCTGTCCCGCAAAAACTTTGGCGGGCGCAATGCTTTTATGATTATGATTGTGATTACCATGTTCTTTTCCGGTGGGCTTATACCGTTTTATATGGTAGTCAGAAGCCTAAACCTGCTGGACACTTTTTGGGTTATGATTTTGCCGGGTGCTGTAGGCGCTTTTAACATCATCATCATGCGGACGTACTTTCAAACCTCTATACCCGACGATTTAACCGAGTCCGCCCATATAGACGGCTGTTCTAATTTTAAGGCGCTGATTCTAATTGTGCTGCCTTTGTCTAAGCCGATTATAGCCGTTATTGCGCTGTTTTACGCGGTGGGCCATTGGAACTCGTTTTTTAATGCCTTGATATTTATCCAATCTCCAGAAAGGTTTCCCCTTCAGTTGATACTGCGAAGGTTATTGCTGGCAAATGTATTAACACCCGATATGGCTGCGGATGCCGGCTCTCTTGCGGAAGCGGAGCGCTTGGCGGAAACAATAAAGTACGCGGTTATTGTGGTGTCCAGTTTGCCCGTTATTGCGGTTTATCCCTTTATCCAAAAATATTTTGTCAAAGGCGTCATGATTGGGGCTTTAAAAGGGTAAGTGTGAGTATCATTAGTATGTATACCATAGCAAAAGCCCAGAATCGTCTATATTCTGGGCTTTGTCATCCTTTCCAAAGCAATGATTTGTTTTCCCCTTGCCGTGAATCATGTATGTCATCAATAAAGACCGTGCTTTCGACGATTTGATAGACAATTAGATATTTTTTGCAAGAAACCATATAGCGGTATTTGCCACTTCTGAGATACGGCTTATTGAAAACAGGATTGCGGTATGGCATACGCTCAAGTGAATACATATCTTCTACAAGGTTATCCAAGAGCCTTTCGGCGGCAGATTCGCTCACCTTTGCTAAAAATTCAAAATGCTCGTACATCCTGTCATTAACGGCAGGGTCAACAACGACTGTGTATTCCCTGTCGGCATTATCCATTTTTGATTGCTCCTTGTCCTATGGCTTGTTGCATATTCTTCTTGAACTGGTCAATCGAATACCCTTGTGTCCCCATGAACCGCGCCATTTCAGCAGACATAAGGCGTTCTGCTGTTTCTAAGTTTTCTTCACGGCGGCCATAGGTTTCTATATCCATAAGAACCATATCGCCCTCGCCATTAAGGGTAAGGAATACTGGGACTTTGTTTGTGCGGCATATTTCCGCCACATTATTATAGTTCTTCCGCAATTCGCTTGATGGCTTAATTACTGGTTGCATATCAACATCTCCCTGGCTGTCATTGAAAAATCATACCCTTATCATATGCCAAATAAGGAGCAAAATCAACCCCTAGCTGTCATTACCCCTTTTAATTTGCATTAAAAATATGTTCAATACGTGCAAGAATGTATGTTTTATTTACGAATCTTCATACATTATCTATAATTGGACTACTGTCTAATACACAAAGCAATAGGGAGTAAAGATATTTCCCATAAAACGAATACACTTTTACTTAAAAATAATATGCGGATATGTGACCCACACGAACTCCGCAAATTATATAATCCATTTCAAGGAGGAAGCAAAATGTCAAAAGTTGTGGAAATACGCTGGCACGGCAGAGGCGGACAAGGCACCAAAACCGCATCCGAGCTACTGGCCGAGGCGGCGTTTAACACAGGCAAGAACGTTCAAGGGTTTCCAGAGTACGGCCCAGAGCGTATGGGCGCGCCGGTTGCAGCCTTTAACAGAATCTCTGACGAGCAAATCAGGGTTCACAGCAATATCTACGAGCCAAACTACGTGGTAGTAGTAGACGAAACTTTGCTGGATGTAGTAGACGTAACCTGGGGCCTAAAGGAAGACGGTGCAATTATCGTCAACACCCCAAAATGCCCAGAAGAAATTAAGCCTGCTTTAAGCGGCTACAAAGGCAGAGTTTGTACCATCGACGCAAGGAAAATTTCCGAAGAGTGCATTGGAAGAAACATCCCCAACACCCCAATGCTTGCAGCCATTGTAAAGGTGTCCGGCGTTATGGACGAACAAGCCTTCCTCAAGGATATGGAGCAATCCCTTCAAAGCAAGTTTGCAAGCAAGCCCCAAGTAATAGAAGGTAATATGAAGGCAGTACAGCGCGCTGTAAAGGAGGTCAACGGAATATGAATATAGGCAAAACTGTTGCAACCCAAACATGGCAGGAGATGACCCATGGTAGCCATGTATTTAAAGCGGGCAACGCCGTAGAGTTCCCTACAGGTGACTGGAGAAGCCAAAAGCCCCTATTTTTGAATGACAAATGCAAACAATGTATGCTTTGCTTCTTTGTATGCCCAGACTCCTCTGTACAGTTAAACGACGACGGCAACGTTGTGGGCTTTGACTATAACTTCTGTAAGGGCTGCCTGGTGTGCAAGGAAGTATGTAAGTTTAAAGCAATAGAAAGAGAGGGTGTTTAATATGGCTATTAGAGATAGATTAAGCGGCAATGAAGCTGTTTCCATTGCCTTTAAGCAAATTAATCCCGATGTTGTAGCGGCATATCCCATAACGCCCTCAACAGAAGTACCCCAGTATTTCTCCGTATACGCAGCCAATGGCGAAGTTGATACAGAGTTTGTGGCCGTAGAGTCCGAGCACAGCGCAATGAGCGCATGTATCGGCGCACAGGCAGCCGGTGGCCGTTCTATGACAGCAACCAGCGCCCAGGGCCTTGCTCTTATGTGGGAAATGCTTTACATCTGTTCATCTTACAGGCTGCCCGTTACTATGGCAGTAATAAACCGGGCACTGTCTGGCCCAATCAATATCCACTGCGACCATTCCGATTCCATGGGCGCAAGAGACAGCGGTTGGATTCAAATCTACAGCGAAAACAACCAAGAAGCCTATGATAACTTCATCCAAGCAGTAAAAATTGGGGAGCACAAAGACGTAATGCTTCCAGCTATGGCTTGTTTTGACGGGTTTATCACTTCCCATAAAATCGAAAACATCATGCTTATGGAAGATAAGGAAGTTAAGGATTTCGTAGGCAAATACAACCCTCCATATCACCTGATGGACAAGGAAAACCCAATGGCTATGGGCCCTCTTTCTCTTCCAACCCACTATTTTGAATCTAAGCGCCAACAGGCCGAGGTTATGTATAACTGTATCCCGGCTATTCTTGAAGTTGCCGCAGAGTTTGAAAAAGTGACCGGCCGCAAATATGGCCTCTTTGAAGAGTACAAAATGGAAGATGCCGAGGTGGCAATAGTAATCATCAACTCCACAGCAGGTACCGCCAAAGACGCAGTGGACAAGCTAAGGGCAGCAGGCGTAAAAGCCGGCCTTATCAAAATCCGCGTATACAGGCCCTTCCCAGTAGAGCAGCTTACCGCCGCTTTGGCAAAGTGTAAAGCCGTTGCTGTTATGGACAGAGCCGATTCCCTTAACGGGGCTGGTGGCCCACTGTTTACAGACGTTACATCTGCAATGTTTGGCCGGGTAGAAGGCGTAAAGGTTATCAACTACATCTACGGCCTAGGCGGGCGTGACGTAAAAGTTGAGGACATTGAAGTTGTTTACAAAGAGCTTCAGGGCATTGTAAAGACCGGCAAGGTTAATAAGGTCTTCAATTACCTGGGCGTAAGGGAGGGCTAATATATGGCTTATAATCATAAAGAATGGTCAAAAAGGCCAGAAAGATTTACCGGTGGCCACAGATTATGTGCCGGATGTGGTGCAACCCCAGTTATTCGTACAATTTTGCGGGCCCTTAAGCCCGAAGACCACGCAGTTGTGTCTGCCGCTACAAGCTGCCTAGAGGTTTCCAGCTTCCTATATCCCTACACCGCATGGAAGGATTCCTTCATCCACAGCGCCTTCGAAAACGTAGCCGCAACTATTTCCGGCGCAGAGGCCGCCTATAAGGCCAAGCTTCGCAAAGGGGAAAAAGTTAATTCTACAAAGTTTATTGCAGTTGGTGGCGACGGTGGTACCTATGATATCGGCCTTCAGGCCCTATCTGGTGCCATGGAGCGTGGCCATGATATGGTATATGTATGCTACGACAACGGCGCTTATATGAATACCGGTATCCAGCGCTCTAGCTCTACCCCTAAGTATGCTGCTACCTCTACTTCACCTGCGGGTACTGTTATCCCTGGTAAATTGCAGCGCATGAAGGACTTGACCCTTATCATGA
>Ga0123355_10009612_pt1 | contig 14736 bp, 13 predicted proteins | sample TergutEmb28metaG_3_FD_89872 | JGI IMG/M metagenome (GOLD analysis project Ga0123355, IMG submission 89872) | Embiratermes neotenicus P1 segment gut microbial communities from Petit-Saut dam, French Guiana - Emb289 P1 | ecosystem: Host-associated > Arthropoda: Insects > Digestive system > Gut ...
AAAATACAAGAATTTTGTAAAATGTATCATTGTTATTTTTTAATAAATTATATTGGCCCGCCTAAAGTTTTTTTTCCCTTTCCTTTGGCCCCCTCTTTAAAAAGTTTGCCCATCACTGGTCTACACGACACACTCGGCCTCACAAACTGTTGACACGTGCAAGAGTAGTGAGAGCACATTTCATTCATCCAAACCAACACTTGACTTCATGTAAAATGCAAAGCAATATAAGAAGTAGCTGGAAAACCAATACATCTGAATGCTTCTCGATATGTCGAGGCTGTACAAGCCTGGCTGTATTTTTTCTTCAATACAGAAACTTTTAAGAACCAAAACATTTAAAGTGTGGGTCCAAAGGAAATTATTAACAGATCAAATGGGAACACTAAAGTTTGACATAAATTCTTATATAAAACCCTTCAGTGGTCCAGGTGGTTAGTCGCCGGAGCCTTACATAATAGAGACACGGGTTCGATACCAGACCAGTTCATGCGGAATTTGTGACGGACAAAGTGACACTGGTGCAGGGTTTTCCTCTAGTACTTAGGGTTTCCCTCTTAAATATCACTCCATTAACGCTAAATTTTAATTCAATCATCCATTCGTCATCAAAATTATATAATCTAGCAAAAGACTTACTTACTTACTCTATGGAGCGGAGTCCTTCTTCTGAAGCCAACCGGTTCTCAGATAGTCAAGAAATTACCCGCATTTTATGGAACCCGAAGGTTCATTACCACGTTTACAAGTGCCCGTCACCTCTCCCGATCCTGAGACAGTTCAATCCAGTCCGTGCCCCATCCAAATTCCAGAAGATCAATTTTAATAATATCCTCCCATCTACGTCTGGGACTTCCAAGTGGTTCTTTCCCTCAGGTTTCCTCACCAAAACCTTTACGCGCCTCTCTTCTTCCCCGTATGTGATACACGCCCCGCCTATTTAATTCTTCTCGATTTGATCTCCCGAATATTTGGTGAGGGATACAGATCATTAAGCTGCTCATTATGTAGTTTTCTCCACTCCCGTTAATTCGTCCCTCTTAGACTCAAATATTCTCCCCAGCACCCTATTCTCAAACACCCTCAGCCTACGGCCATCCTTCAATCTGAGCGACCGTGTTTCACACCCATACAAAACAACAGGCAAAATTATAGTTCTGTATATCTCAATCTGTATATTTTTGGATAGCAAACTGGAAGACAAAGTAATCTGCGCCAAATAATAGCAAGCATTCCCTGACTGCGATCTGCTCTTAATTTCTTCCTGAATACAGTTCTGATTCGTTAAGGTTCCCAAACATTTGAACTGTTCCACCCTTTCAAAGGAACTATAATCAATATTATATTGTGACTACGTTCCGTATTCTGATCTCGAGACATGACCATGTACTTAGTTTTATCAACATTTACTTCTAGTACATTCTCCTTGCCAGCAACTACTAAAGCTTCTGTGTTTTTCTTTACAGTGGGTACGCTTCCGCCTAATATATTAATATTATTAGCATAAGCTAAAAGCTGATGTGCACCTTTTAATTTCAAGCCATCCTGGCTTACCTGAACCCTCCTAATGGCATATTCCAAAGCAAAGGTGAAAAGCAATGGCCATAAAGAATCTCCTTGTTGCAAACCATTCTTAATCGGAAACATGTCAGACAAACGTTTGCCTACCCGGCCTCTGTTATCGGTTTCATTCAGACCCATTTTCTCTAGTCTTACCAATTTCATGGTGATAAATTCAATGAGAATGTTATACAAGACCTCCCTCCTAACTGAATCATAGGTCTTTAAATCTACAAATAGCTAACGCACTGTTTCATTGTATTCCCATTTTTCTCACGTATTTGACGAATGCAGAATATATGATCAGGAGTTGATGTGCTGCGTCGAAATCCACATTGATGATCCCCAATAATTGCTTATGCATATGGAGGCAACCTTGACAGCAGGATGATGGATAAAATTGTGTACGTAGTTGACAAAAGTGATATGTATATATAATTATTACAGTCTGTTTTATCACCCTTCTTATAAACAGGTGCAATGATCAACTCCATCCACTCCTCAGGCAATTCCTCTTTATTCCAAATAGAGTTAATAAGATTATGAATCACAGATCGAATTGTTGTACCCCCTACTTTAATCACTTCTGCTGGGATTTGATCAATAGCTGGTGATTTGTGTCTTTTTAGCTTTTCAATAGCCATCTCAACCTCAAAAGTACTCAGCTCAGGCACCAGTGGTTCTGCTGCACGTATTTCTGGGAGCCTAACACCATTAACCACACGAACATTCAATAGCTAGGAGAAATGGTTCCTCCACCTAACCCAAATATTGTGGGAGTCAGTAACCAAATCACCTTTCTCTTCTTTACTATATTAGTTCTGGGCTGGCAACCCCCCTTAAAGTCATGGATGCCCATATACAAGTCTCTGATATTTGTATCTTACCGGTAGGTTCAAGTTCATCAATTTTAGCTTTCAGATATCCCCCCCCCCCCTTCTTCCCTTTTTTTTTCATGAAATGTCTACTAGCTTCACGTCTTAAATCGTTTAGATTATCTACATTTCTTTGGTTTGGATCCTCTAACCACTGCATTTTAGCTTGCTTCCTTTGATCTCAAAATTGTAAACATTCTTCATCAAACCATGGTTTATGCTGCTTCAATTCATACAGAGCCAGACTCTTTTTAGCTGAGGTTTTGGTATTTTCTTTAATGTTTTTCCAAGCCCTATTTATGTCCTCGCTACAATTTAAGTTTTCCAAATCTGCAAACCTGTTTGAGATCTTAATCTGATGCTGTTCCCTAACCCCAGTTCACTTAGGCTGCGGAGATAAATCTCTCCACATCAAACTTCTGTGCTGCTTGTTTACGTAAATCTTTCCCGAACTATTGCAACCACCAGACAGTGATCAGTATCACAGTCAGTTCTTCTGAAAGATCGTAAATCGAGTATACTCGACTGCCACCTCCTATCTATCACATGTGATCGATCTGGTTGTTAGTCTTCCCAGCAGGAGAGGTCCAGGTGCATTTATGAAAGCAACTAACAGCATCGTTAAATAGCACACTTTTAAAAATGTTATCCGTGTAGCAAAACAAGGCGTCTGTGTGTACCCGTGGCAGCAATAACACATCATGGAAGAGAAAGAGAAGCTTAAAATTTTGACAAACATTTCAGGATGAATGCGGGATGTGTAGTGCCAAATATATTAAAAATCTGTCCGCAGAATCCGGCCATATCCCCTTGTATATAATACCCTGACGTAAGTGCCATGCTTACCAAGTCGCAATAGAAACATGTGAACATGGGGTGCAACACACCATTACCAGATGGCAGCACTGCAATACATAAGATTAAGGCTAGGGAAGAACCGAGGAAAGGAGCAGTGGAGTTGTGCGTGGCGCTAATAAATTATCGACAGTAAATGAAAATTGATGATATTCGCCAATGATCGAAGATGCTAGCCGGTCGTGGAAAAGGCTTGGCAACAACAATTGGCAGTAATCGATTCTTAAGTAGTTTTAGATTTGTTACATGCAAAATGGTATGAGATGCTAATCGAAGACCTGGTAGGTGGCTTGCATGTTAACAAACACAGCATACCAGCTTCGATAGCGTAATAAAAGAAGAAACGAAACTCATGCTGCTGACACTTAATAAATATGGTAAGAAATCAGTAATTATGCAGGTACGAAATTCGGGGATGTCTTGTCGGAGTAACACAAACGTGACGGGTACGTTATTATCACACACTTCACTGAACAGACCCATAGGCGAGTCTCCAAATAACTGCAAAATGAGTCACACAGCCCGGTCTTGCGACTGAGGCGAGAGGAGGTTGGGTCGGTCTTTGCTGTTCAGCGCACTATCATTCTTGAAATCAGCCCAGGTCTTGGTAGGTGGATGCATGCCAAGAATTTTAGAGCAAATTCATTCGTCACGCCCAACAGTTTCCACTTTATTCTGTAATGACTGTATCAGTACGAACAAATTAATGCAAACAAACCACATATGAACCCACCTACAAAACGCTACACAAAAAAACCACGATAGGGAAGTTGAAAAAGGGGGGAAGACTGGACACAAAAAAATAACACCTTTAAACTGGAGCTTACGGGAGCGGGTACAGACATAAATGTTGTAGGTGGTTACTCAGAGAACAGTCCTCCCAGAATACAACTCCACGCTCAGCGAAATTACACTTTCTGACAGTACTAATGATCAGTCTACTAAGATAAGTTCGTATACGAACTTAATCTCGTTATTTCCTCACAGCTGTTCCTTATCAAAACTTTCGAGCCTTCCAAGTGATCTGTACAGCAGAACACGGCTATTTTCGAACTATCACAAAGCCCTTGAAATTTCAAAGAAAAACTGTTAAAACAAAGTTTGTATAAAATACCTAACCTCACCAGCTTAAAAAGTTCTGGAAAGATTGGGTCCATGAGATACAAAACTTATGCAATAAGCAGTGCAGCTGCCTAAAATAACTACTTGCGGGAAAGGTGGACGTTGTATTATCGACCCAAACACATCTTCCATCAACGCCACCTTTTGCTCCTCTCCATAACTAATTCCAACCGTTACTAACAAAATGTGCGGGTAACTGCAATAAAATATAATTAATCCGCCTGAAATTAGGATACGAACGTTTCCTTCCACATCCCTTCCCCGTCTAAGATATTGACGGTGTCGTTAAATGAACAATAAAGGAACAGATATCTGTCTTATAAACATATCCGCGCAATGTCGCTCGTATTCTTGCGATGCAGCTCCAAAAACTTATGCCATTTTTGTTCCCGGCTGCAAGTGGAGACAGAATATACGCCTTTGCTTTTAAAAAAGTGTTCTAATGTAAACACTATGAGCGCAGTGTTCTAGACGGAATTGTGTCAACGACTGGACGCCTCTAGCACGTTAATCCTCCGGAAAAACTTTCAATTACTACACGGGGCCTACCCTTGAGAATTCCTCGAACACTCGAAGGTGAGTAGGGGAGAAAAATGTAACTGTGTGCAAAAATAGAGAATGTGAAGGGTGTGCCGTGTGGAACGAGGGTTACGAGTAATGTTACAAAAACAAATATAGAGTTTAAGCGGAAGGAACTACATCAAGGCACTAACAAGTAGGAAAGGTGTCATGCAAAACATAGATTCGTTCTACCTTAGCGTCAACCTACGTTAGTATCTCAGTATGTCCGAGAGTATCCCTCCTAATAACTCTTTAGTCATTTAGATCTAGCTAGTTTTGATGAAAGCCGGTCCCAGTGGCCGCGCGGTCTAAGGCGTAGGTCTACGGCCGCTCACCTGCTGAGATTGTGGGCTCGAATCCCACCGGGGGCATGGATGTCTGTCTGTTGTGAGTGTTGTGTGTTGTCAGGTAGAGGTCTCTGCGACGCGCTGACCACTCGTCCAGAGGAGTCCTACCGACTGTGATGCGTCGTTGTGTGTGATCTAGAAAACCTCAAGAATGAGGAGGCCATGGCCCGCGCTGGGCCGCAGCGCCACACACACACACACACACACACACACACACACACAAAAGGTTTTGATGAAAATCTGTATGAATGTCATGCCACTGGAAATATCTCTGTTATACTTCTCTGAATGTCTACTGTACCAAATATTAAACGTAACAACATTTGCAGGGACTACCGTTTAGTATGATCTTAAATTAACTGATGAAGTTTCTAAAGTACTAAACGTCTATTAAAATTTCTTTAAATTGTAATGTATTTATCCACTTTTTAAAATTTACTTTTTATTTCATATATTTATCTGTTTGTTGACACTTTTATTTGTTTAAAACTGTGTACCTACTTCATGTTTGTGAACATTCAACTTAGAATCCTTTCCGTCTCGTCTGATCTGTAAATATTAAAATATTCAAAACTATAACTGATCTGTAAGGCCCTGAAACTAGAAAACAGATTTAACCCTTATCCTGCTAACGTGGAGAATATGGTGAGCTCCTAATAATGTTAGCAAATGGCAGATGGGAATTAACTCGGCATTTAAAGGGTTAGATGTTTCTGTCCTGTGTTGAAGAAAGGCGTTTGGATCTAAAGCGAAGAATGCTCCACGAGGCTGGGGAAAACTGCATGAGGAGCTTCATAATTTGTATACATCACTAAAAAGTACTAGGATAACCAAATAAAGGAGAATGGGGTCAGGGAATGTAGAACGCACATTAGAGATCAGAATTTTGAAGGGCATAAATGGCTAGGAAACCTAAGAAGACATGGGTGCAGGTGACAAGATAATATTAAACTGTATCTTATAGAAGCAGTGTTTTGGGGTGTGGAATGCATTAATTTCGTTCATAAAAAGACTTCAGCGGCGGCTATTGTGCATACGGTTATGAACCTTCAGGTTCAAAAATATAAGGGGCATTTCTTGAGAGTATGAGAGACTATTCTTTTTTGTGTAATAAAACCAACTAGATGCACTAATTTCTCAAATTTATACTTGGAATAAAACTCTACATGTTTCGGACAGTTCTGCCTGCAAAACTTTATGACATATGCCACTGTTGTGTGTACAGTGAACTCCTGATGATGGACAGAGGAACCGTCCGAAACATGTAGAGGTTTCATTCCAAGAATAAATTTGAGAAGTTAGTGCATCTAGTTGGTTTTATTATACAAACTTATCATCATGCACGGTCACATGAACGTCGAATTAAAAAAAAAGAGCGTCTATTCACTAGCTTCTCAAGGACTCTGGTGTATGGAGCTAGTATATTGTGGGTAGATGAGCACACAGCAGGCCTACAATGAAGCTTTCTAGCCACAGCCACTGGTTGACACCTTACAAAAATCATGAGTGGGAAAAGTGCTGCTGCGTGCGATGTCTGTCTAGAGAAAGCAGTGGCAAGTCGTTCACAGCCCTACTTGGTTAAAGCACACACACACACACACACACACACACACCTTTACGTTCAATTAGTGGACTTGACCAAATCCACAGCCCATTCAGACAAAAATGGCCACGTATTAAAAGCAACAGAGTAAATATTTCTGGGATTCGGCAAGTATGAGGAAACAATACTTTTTAATGTTAGAGGTACTCCTCATTTGAAACGAGTTACAGATCATGCCCCCACCATTCCTGATGTAATTAACGCAGTTTTAAGGGTTCAAAGGTCATCATTCAACTCGTCGTATTTCACAAGCATTCCATAAATAAATTAGTCGTAAAATTTCAGTACGTGAATAAAAGACATTCTACATGACTTCCCCTTTTAACGTCGCAATCAATTATCTCATTCAGAAATGCTATTCACATCAGCTTTGAATACACCTGTTAATTTAAAGTGCCGGGGAACTGGAACATTCTATACCATCTTTCGGAATTCCATACTGAGGGCTTCATGTTTTACAATAACAGATATAAAAAATTTAGGTCTACCATGGAAATGTCAAAACAAAAGTCGTCGTTTACTTTTATCTCTAAAAACTCGACATGCAACGGGCTAAAAAGTAGCAAGATAAACTGTTCTTTATAACATTCTTTCTCGCAGTCCATTCATTTGATGAACTAAAGCAACTTCCAGATGAAGCAGTAAGCCATAAGAAAAGGTCTGAAGACACAAGCAAGCAGGAGGGCGTCGCATCGTGTCCTGGCTAGAGGATTATTATTAATGATCATCGACGTGGCAGTGAGAAGCTTGCAGAAGACTCTGACGGTGACTTTGGTAACAGAAACAATATCTAGCTCGTCGCATATTCAATCATAATCAAATATACGTGTCAACTGAGGGATGAAGTTGGGGTGGCGGAGAGATATTTTACAGCATAAAGGCGGTAACGACGCCAGACAATAGACGCGTTACTGTGGAAATTTTGGGGATGGATTGGTCGAGGCATGGGAAAGTGAGAGACGGGCTGCATTTTGGTGTAAAATGTCACTTTCAGGCAAAGAGAAGATTCTTAACTTGTATGTAATAAGGGCAACAATGATCTCAATTACTGTTTCAATCACATATTTTTACGAATATAACGCATTTTTCTTACCAATGCCAAGAACTGAAAACTTACTAGTGCCAGTTCAACGTCACTAACAAAAATTGAAGTACACGGCTTGGCTAATCAATGTTTTCGAGGGGCACAAGCGAAGTCCTAAGAAACATCGAATATAAGACGCTTAGTTTAGGCCTATACATAGGCCAGAAGGATCTGCACACACACACACACACACACACACACACACAATGCATAATCTTTTCCAGTAATGTAGGTCAGAAAGTATTTACGAGTAAGGTGAGAAGGTTCCATTACGTATGTTCGCAACGAGTCTGCAACAATTACGAACGGTAAAACAATATGGCAGTAATCAGCGACGGAGGAAGGTAAGCTTCAGTAGTCAGTACCGCAAAAAGTGATTTGCGTATGCAATACTAAAGTACATTACAGGCTGTTAGTATTGAGATTACGTGTTACTGATAAAGTTCGTTTTTTTTTTTACGGGCAAAATATACTGCAGTTTACAGAAACTCAACTCTCAACGTATTTGATGTTCAGTAATTTCAAGTTGGAATTTCAACAGTGCCTACACTAAAGCTAAATATTTATATTGCCTAGTGATCCACGTATGTGCATGATTTCTACCACCACAATGCTAAATTCGACAGACATAACTTCACATATTCGATCCATCGCCATGTTTTCAAACGTCGAAATGTATAAAACAAGTAATATAGAATCTGTAGGTGCGTTGATTATCTCTATAACAAACAAAATTACACGTAAATAGTTCCAACCGTTCATCAGATATCGCCGCAAAATCTAAAGGTAAATACAGATTTCGTATGGTCACTTTGCTTCAAACTACAAACCGGGTTTGTGACTGGTTACAGCACTATGGCCAGGGTGTTATGGACCGCGGACCCTAACAACGCCGACCTGGTGCCCGGTGATTTCCATCTCTTGGGACCTAGCACCTGTCTGCTAAGAGATCTGCAACAAATGTAGACTTCACGCAAGCTCATGGCTGCAGGCACTTGACACCGATTTCGCGAACACCGGGACACAAACGTTTGTGTAACGGTGGGGCAAATGCTTAAATGTCAGTGCTGACTAGGTGGAGATATGATGGCCCACCCTATGATACCCATGTGCCACGCATACATCGAAGTAAGAATAAATTTCTTGGCACCAGAGTGTTCGTTACCTCATTTTCTTTAAGTCCGTTCTGTTTGCATATGTGTATGTATGTGTTTTCTCACACACACACACACACACACACACACACACATATATATATATATATACACATACATACATACACGCACGTGATGGTACTAAATACACTTTAAGTTGGAAGTGGCGATCTGCCAAACATTACGGTAGACAGTACACATAATGTCATCGATTGACGAGATTCGCTGTTACCTTGACAGTGTGTGCACGTATGTTTCTTTGGGGCTTGCCTTCATGTATAGGTGCTGTCAAGAACATAAGTCTCTATCACCGCATTTGTCATTTCTACTGGCCGTCATTCGTTAGGCATTCAGTTTCTAACCAGCCTGAAGCCAAATTTATGCACAGCTCTAGGCATTTAGGTCTAGACCGGCCCTGCGGACCACTCAGCCTCCTATACGATGGGTACTGGGTCTCATTTTCAGAGGTCAGGGGCATGGCGATGACCACCTATCCTCACCTAGCGCCGAAGTTAAAGAAAAAGCACAGTTATACTTCTACTCCCCTCTGGGCCTTCATGACTTGTTTAGGGTGAAATTCACCTTTACCTTTACCTAAGCACTTGAAGCATAACACAAAATAACAGAATCAACTAGAACACCTAAGCCACACCTGCACTTCAGCCCATTATACTTGTACCTGGAATATACAGCTTACTGGTGACGAAAATTAAAGGTCAGATCGTCACTTGCGCCACAACTGACAAGGTGAGATTTGTTCTCGTGAGTCTACAACAGTCGTTAGCGCTTCTGTATAGTCACATTAACCGCGCTGCTATTTAGATTGGCCGCGATAGGCTACGGATCTGGTTATAAGTGCATCAGAAACAGTCCGCACATACACTTACGTTCATCAATAGTCTGTGTTCCTAACTGCGTTTTGCAACTAAATAAACACTAAAAACCCTAAAAATAGTGATATACATAGTTATTAGTGCACCACGGGCAGTTAAACCACGCTACAACTTACCTGCATCGTCTAATCATTGTTTCTAGCTACCTTCTGCAACCAAATTCTTTGTAGGCAAAACGTTAAGCTACTGAGCGATAGAACGAATATAGGCATAGTGCCAGTACGACATAAATACAGTCCGGGGCTCTGATCTACGACCACAAAGCTGGATAAAGACAAAAGAAGTGTGGGTTAGGTTAAGTCTAGCTCGCATTCCTTACAGAGATGCAACGCTGGGCTCCGAACTGTAGTTAAACCGCGTGGATACTTATAACCACCTGCTGGTGTGTCCTTAGCTACGTTCTGCTACTAAATTCACTGTTGACAGAATGACACCTTCTTGAACGTTACACCGCATGGTCCACGCAGTTGCCACTAACAGTCAAAATGCATGGCCCCTTACATCAACCCGGTAGTCTATGCTCCAAGTAAGTGCCACATCAATCTCCCATTAGCAGCACCAGAAAGAAAGACGTTTGCTGCAACTTCTAATGATCCAAGATGCACGCAAGAGGTCTTCAGCACCAGAACTGTGGCCCGCGTCAACCGCAGTCATTAGGCCCACAGAGACACGAATTTCTGTCTGAATGGACTGCTTTACCGCGAGGAAATCGCCACCAAAGACAACGTGAGTATCGGCATGATAGTACCGACCTATCAGCTCTCCAAACTGAAATATATTCTGGATAAAATTAAAGTAAAATGTTTTTACTTTAAAAATACGACATTTCAAGGTTTGTATATTCTTCAATTATGTCAAATATAATGAAATAATTCACAGAAATTTTCACATAAATCTTACAGAGAATGTACAACTTGGGTTTCATAGAATAATCTGAACACAAGAAAACACAGGCTGTCTGATGTGGAGGGTTCAGAATACCTTAACGGCAAGGATTATTTCATCTGACAATGACTCTAGGCCGTAAAATGTTGAAAGAGAAGTCGATTATTCATGCATTCTGGGAATCTACACCCTGTCTTTTAATAAATAATTGCCGACGTGTCAAGGGAATTTTGATTCCTTCAAAAATCCACAACAGACACGACACCATATTGCAGAATATTTCAATCGTCATCGTTATAGTTGACAATGTCAAACTCGCAGAGGAAAGTTGTCACCACTAAAGAGCAAGTGTAAGGCCAAATTTAAACAGCCCACCTAAACATTTAAAAATTCCGTTCCTAAGACAGCGCACCATTGTTACACAGACTCCCGAATTCGAACGTTGTTTATTCCGGTAAATAAAAACAAAAATTAGTCCCATTACAGGCCCTAGGTGCCCAGAGGGTTCCAGGAAGTTAAGGTTCCCAGATTACGTTACAATGGCCCAGGATGATGGTAAGGTTGTCAGCCTTACGCACCGGCCGCTTTTCACCCCCAGGTACTCATTTCTGTTAGAGGCTGAGTCGACCCCAGGGCCACAGTGCGATAGGAAGGATGTCAATGAAAAATTCTAATGACACCATCTGGAATGGAACCAGCGACCTTCCGATTTGTAGCACAGCACCTTAACCACCGTGCTACCGCGGTATCTCTGTTTATTCCGGTAGCCAAACATAATTCACACACATACTTCGTAGACGTCATCACCTAACTCGAACATTTCGAGACGAAAAACGGAGTTATTGCAAGTTAAGTTCAGTGCTATACGAGTAAGTAGTTGCCACAATAATATAAATCTACGTTCTTATTTAAGAATTCTGGGATATTACGCCATATAGACTGGTACATACACGCAAGAAACTTCAACTATTTACCTCTCGATACGGCATAATATTGCATAAGATGAAATACCAGCAACACTGCTGTGAGAACCTCAAATCTAGCAGTACGTCCACGCCCATCAATACAGTTTGCATGCGAAATACGTTAAATATGGCGGCACACACATTTATCGGTGTCCCGTACGGTGCAGACACAAGCCACCTCAACAATAAGTAGGTCGAAAGCATGATCGCAGATCCTTAGGCCCCTCATTCTTGCAATAGCTCATATCACGCTATCATGATGCAGCCGACACAATAGAAAAATACACTCCCCCCTGAAAAAAAAAGGCCATCCCCTGTAATGTAGATTATCCGGTACAAATCGCAAGGCTTCATACCGTTCTCCTCATGTCCAAATGCTTCAGTATCTTCACTAATGTACTCCCAACCGCCCCTCACCCCCCCTTCTAGGGGCCCAGGGGGCGGGAACTAAAGAGGACAATGCCTGACTTTTTGCGTTGTCTCTTCCCCTCCTTTTTTTGAAAAATGACAACATGCAACTCTGAAGGTCCGGTAGCAGGAAGGGGGTGGGCGAGCTGCAGAGTAGGAGGACAGATTTGAAGGAGCAGATTCGCTGAACGTTATACTATGGATGGTATAGATCTTAATGTCTCCACTGAAACTGCTGTGATAAACTGCTGTCGGTGTGGAAAAAGTATAGAGAGAAAACCAATGTCAGGCTGTGTGGGACGTAACATTCTCACAGCGATGAATAACAAGATTATAACCTTCTAGTCTGAAGAGGGATGCAGCATCTTCCACCGAAATATCGATACCTTTCAACCAAACTTCACGGTGCTACATCTCAGAAAACAGTAATCCTTGTGACACTAAATAATTTACACAGAACTGGTTGCTCTTGGATAACCAGCAGATACTAAATTCTCTTGTAAAGGTGACGGCTGTCTCGCAACATGCCCAGCGGGCACTGAGGGAAGGTACAGGTATAGCTCTACCCATACTCAGCCTCGGAGCTAGAATTGAGTGGGTGGCCAATGCCATGCTCCGGCTGCTTTACCCCCGGGAAAGAGACTAGGTACCCACTGAACAGAAGGCTGGGTGGGCCTTGGGGCTGGTCTGGATGGGTCCAGAAAGTGTCGACTCCACCGGGGTCCGAACTCCAGACCGTCCAACCCGTGGCAAGTCCCTACACCGACTTAGCTATCCCGGCTCTTTACATAAACCGGAGGATGAAGATGTTTCAAATCTTCTGAAATGCTACGCCATGCAGATTGTTACATACCCGCAGTTATGCACCTTCGAAACGTAGGTAAATATTTACCAGCCGACACGACATAACAAAACGGACGACCTGCATATTCAGCAACACCGATGAGATCCTAAAACTGCGAAAGCTGAAGGGCCATCTTCGTGGTTAGGAGGGCCAACCACTTGACCCTATTTTGAGCCACTCTGATCAGACCCACAGATCACGCCCCATCTCTCGCGAGCTGCGTAAAGGAACTAATATGCGTCACAATTGACGTGGTTTTCGGAGTCCCTTAACCAAACGCAACGATAATTGAAACCCAAATCATTCTTTACTTCCTAACTTCAACACAGCACAAAACTGTGTAACGACTTCGAACCAATCGACAAATTCTCCTTCCGTGTATTACAAACTCAGAGAAAATGAATAAGTTCTGCCCGAAGGAAAAGCTGACAGTCTCTCCGGGACTCCGCGTGTATGTTTCCGGGACATGAGATATGGGAGTTTGGGGTGGGAGGATAGAAGGTGGTGCAGAAGGAGGAACAAGGGAAAGAGGGATGAAGGGTGGGGGGTTGTTGAAGGAAAGGCTCATCAGTGTCAGTGCGGTCTTGATGCTGGTCGTGACGTCATTAACTCATCCATCCATATATCCCACTCTTAAATGCAAAAGCGACACACGTTCGCATTTCCTTCTGTTTATTTTATTCAGGTTCGACAGGCAATTACACGTCACTGAAGAATCACACCACAAGATACCTAAATGTGGGATAATTTTATTATATCAACATTTCTGAAACGTATTTCTATTAGATATCCTGAACATGTATTAACGTTTTACAATAAAGACTATGATGAATGGACAGACAGATTGATGGATGGACGAACGGGTGCATTGACAGACGAGTGGTTGGACTAACAAATTGATGGATAAAACAGTTCTATAGATTCTGATAAAATTTTGTAATGGGGAAGAACGTAATTCTTGTTCCTTGTTTGCTAACGCGGACATAATTTATAGTATCATTTTTTGATAATTATTATTATTCCCCTATTTGGAATAATAACTAAGTTACCAAAATAGCATACTTAATGTTTGTAAAGAAGAGGCCTCCTCCTAGAATATATGTCTTCTTATGAATTTGTGCGACTACCTGATGATGGACGTATGATTCGGCCGAAACAAGTTGTACTAAATATAACGGATATGTGATACTCATAGCATGTGTTATTCGCACCCTTCAATCGACAAAAAATTTGTTAAACCTAAGCCCGGTACGTACCCTTTCCATCACGTACCATACCCAAGGGTGTGAGAGCTATGTACAAGTATTGCGGTACACTTCATCTGAATATGATTTGAATCCTCATGTCATCCCCCCCCCCCCCCCCCCCCTTTTTTTTTTTTTTCACAACCCCCTTTTTATAATTTTTTTTTTTTTTTTTTTTTTTTTTTTTTTTCTTTTTTTTTTTAATAATTTTTTTCGTAATTGTTTTTCCCGAAATCCATTTTTTTTTTTTTTTTTTTTTTTTTAACTCCCCCTTAAAAAAAAAAGATGTCTTTTTTTATATAAAAAAAATCTTTATTAATATTTTTAATAATATCC
>Ga0123355_10009613_pt1 | contig 14735 bp, 13 predicted proteins | sample TergutEmb28metaG_3_FD_89872 | JGI IMG/M metagenome (GOLD analysis project Ga0123355, IMG submission 89872) | Embiratermes neotenicus P1 segment gut microbial communities from Petit-Saut dam, French Guiana - Emb289 P1 | ecosystem: Host-associated > Arthropoda: Insects > Digestive system > Gut ...
CCAGGCCGAGCACGCCAGCGGCCACAAGGGCGACCACGCCGAATGGCTGGCGCAGCTCGGCCAGTGGCGGTCCAGGTACCCGCTCGGCTATACCGATCCTGACGACGGCAGCCTGGCACCGCAGTACGTGATCGAGCGGATCGGCAAGCTGGCCGGGCCCGACGCCGTCTACCTGGCGGGCGTGGGACAGCACCAGATGTGGGCCGCCCAGTTCATCGGCTACGAGAAGCCGCGGACCTGGATCAACTCCGGCGGAGCCGGCACGATGGGCTTCGCGGTCCCCGCTGCGATGGGTGCCAAGGTCGGCCTGCCCGATACCACCGTCTGGGCGATCGACGGCGACGGCTGCTTCCAGATGACCAACCAGGAACTGGCCACCTGCGCGATCGAGGGCGTCCCGGTCAAGATCGCCATCATCAACAACGGCAGCCTCGGCATGGTCCGCCAGTGGCAGACCCTCTTTTACAACGAGCGGTACTCCAACACCAGCCTTGAGGACCGCAAGACCGAGGTCAAAGGCACCCGCATCCCGGATTTCGTGAAACTGGCCGAGGCCTACGGGTGCATCGGGCTGCGCTGCGAGCGCAAGGAAGACGTGGACGCCGTCATCGAGCAGGCGATGGCGATCAACGACCAGCCGGTCGTGATCGACTTCATCGTGCACAAGGACGCGATGGTCTGGCCGATGGTCGCGGCGGGCACCAGCAACGACGACATCAAATTCGCGCGCGGCATGGCGCCCGAGTGGGAAGCGACGGAGGAATGAGCACGCACACCCTCTCCGTGCTTGTGGAGAACAAGCCGGGCGTCCTGGTCCGCATTGCCGGGCTGTTCTCCCGGCGCGGGTTCAACATCGACTCCCTCGCGGTCGGCCCGACCGAGCACCCGGAGATCTCCCGGATGACGATCGTGGTGAACTGTGAGGAGCACCCGCTCGAGCAGGTCACCAAGCAGCTCAACAAGCTCATCAACGTGCTGAAGATCGTCGAGCTCGAATCAGGGCAGGCGGTGCAGCGAGAGCTGATCCTGATCAAGGTCCGGGCCGACACCGACACCCGCTCGAGGGTCCTTGAGACCGTAGGGCTGTTCCGGGCGCACGTCGTGGACGTGGCGCTCGACGCGGTGACCGTGGAGGCCACCGGCAGCCGTGACAAGCTAGACGCGCTGGTCAAGGTCCTTGAGCCGTTCGGCATCAAGGAGCTCGTCCAGTCCGGGACGATCGCCGTCGGCCGCGGCGGCCGGTCCATCACCGACCGAACGCTGCGTCCACTCGAGCGTTCCGCATGACCCAATCACCCAACCCCGGGTCGCTTTAGCTCAGTCGGCCTCGATAGCGGCCGGTAAAGCGCAAGACGATCCGAACCATCAACAATGCAGAAAGGCCATAGTCAAGTGGCAGAGATCTTCTACGACGACAGCGCCGACCTCTCGCTTATCCAGCGGCGGCACGTCGCGGTCCTCGGTTACGGCAGCCAGGGGCACGCGCACGCGCTGTCGCTGCGAGACTCCGGCGTGGACGTCCGGGTGGGCCTGCCGGCCGGCTCGAAGAGCCGCGAGAAGGCCGCGAACGACGGCCTGCGGGTGCTGACTCCGGCCGAGGCGTGCGAGGAGTCCGACCTGGTGATGGTGCTGATCCCGGACCACCTGCAGCGCCAGGTGTATGCCGAGGCGATCGCGCCGTCGCTTGTCGAGGGCGACGCGCTGTTCTTCGCGCACGGCCTGAACATCCGCTACGGGCTCATCAAGCCGCCTGCCGACGTTGACGTCGCCATGGTCGCGCCGAAGGCGCCCGGTCACCTGGTCCGCCGCCAGTTCAACGAGGGCCGCGGCGTGCCGATGCTCGTCGCAGTCGAGCAGGACGCCACCGGCAACGCGCTCGCCCTCGCGCTCTCCTACGCCAAGGGCATCGGCGGCACCCGGGCCGGGGTGCTGAAGACGACGTTCACCGAGGAGACGGAGACCGACCTGTTCGGCGAGCAGGCGGTGCTCTGCGGCGGCGTCTCCGAGCTGATCAAGGCCGGGTTCGCCACCCTCGTGGAGGCCGGCTACCAGCCGGAGGCGGCCTACTTCGAGTGCCTGCACGAGATGAAGCTGATCGTCGACCTCATGTACGAGGGCGGCATCTCCAAGATGTACTGGTCGGTGTCCGACACCGCCGAGTACGGCGGCTACACCCGCGGACCGCGGCTGGTGAACGACGCCACCCGCGAGGAGATGCGCAAGATCCTCGGCGAGATCCAGGACGGCACCTTCACCCGCGAGCTTGTCGAGGAGTTCGACGCCGGCCAGCCGAACTTCCGCAAGCGCCGCGAGGCCGAGCAGGCCGAGCAGATCGAGCAGGTGGGCGCCAAGCTCCGCCCGCTGATGAGCTGGCTGTCGCCGAGCGAGGACTAGGGTTTGTCCATGGCATCAACGATTCGACTCGCCGTCATCGGCGGCGACGGCATCGGCCCCGAGGTCACGGCCGAGGCGCTGAAGGTCCTGCGGGCGGCCACGCCCGAGGTCACCTGGGACGCCACCGATTACGACCTGGGTGCACGGCGCTGGCACCGCAGCGGTGAGACGCTGCCGGACACGGTTCTCGAGGAGATCAGGGCGCACGACGCGATCCTGCTCGGCGCGGTCGGCGACCCGTCGGTGCCGAGCGGGATCCTGGAGCGCGGCCTGCTGCTCAAGCTCCGCTTCGAGCTCGACCACTACGTCAACCTGCGGCCGGTCCGGCTCTTCCCCGGCGTGGTGTCCCCGCTGGCGAAGGGGACACCGGAGACGATCGACATGATCGTCGTCCGGGAGGGTACCGAGGGCCCGTACACCGGGGCTGGCGGCGTGATGCGCCGCGGGACGGCCGAGGAACTGGCCACCCAGGAGTCGTTCAACACGCGGTTCGGCGTGGAGCGGGTAGCCCGCTACGCGTTCGAAGCGGCCATGGCGCGACCTCGCAAGAAGCTCACGCTCGTGCACAAGACCAACGTGCTGACGTTCGCGGGCGACCTCTGGCAGCGTACGGTGGACTCCCTCGCAAAGGAGTTCCCCGAGGTCTCAGTCGAATACCAGCACGTGGACGCCGCTTCGATGTTCTTCGTCTCGCAGCCAGAGCGATTCGACGTCATCGTGACCGACAACCTCTTTGGTGACATCCTCACCGACCTGGGCGCGGCGATCGCCGGGGGCATCGGCCTGGCGGCGAGCGGGAACATCAACCCCACGGGCGAGTACCCGTCGATGTTCGAACCGGTGCACGGCAGCGCGCCGGACATCGCGGGGCAGTCCAAGGCCGACCCGACCGCGGCGATCCTGTCCGCGGCGCTCCTGCTCTCCCACCTGGGCCGGACGGCCGAGGCGGCGAAGATAGAGCAGGCGGTGGCCGACGACGTGATCGAGCGGCAGGGCGAATGGGCGGCTCGCACCACCGTGGAGATCGGCGAGGACATCGCCGAGCGAGTTGCGGGATAAGCGGACAGCCGGATAGCGAAAACTAGAAAAGGATCGATCAGTGATGACCGAAAGCCCAAGCACCGAGATCGAGTTCGAGATCCGCCCGTCCCAGGCACGGGTGCCCGCCGCCGACCGCGAGCGGTTCCTGGCGGCGCCGGGGTTCGGTCAGGTATTCACCGATCACATGATCACCCTGCGCTGGTCGGCCGAGCGCGGCTGGCACGACGGCAAGCTAGAGCCGTACGGCCCGTTCGCGCTCGACCCGGCCACCGCGGTGTTTCACTACGGCCAGGAGCTCTTCGAAGGGCTCAAGGCCTACCGGCAGGAGTCCGGCTCGATCGTGATGTTCCGCCCGCAGGCCAACGCCGCCAGGTTCAACGCGGGCTGCCGCCGGATGGCGATGCCCGAGTTGCCAGAGGAGACGTTCGTCCGTGCCCTTGAGCTGCTCGTCACTCAGGACAAGGAGTGGATCCCTGCGGGCGAGGGGAACAGCCTGTACCTGCGCCCGTTCATGATCGCCACGCAGCGAGGCTTGGGTGTCAACCACCCGTCGTCGGAGTACCTGTTCTGCGTGATCGCCTCGCCGGCGGCGTCGTACTTCGGCGCGGGCAAGACCGTCAAGGTCTGGCTTTCCGAGGACTACACGAGGGCTGCCCCTGGCGGGACCGGTGCGGTCAAGTGCGGCGGGAACTACGCCGCCGCGTTCGCCGCGCAGCAGCAGGCCGTGGACAACGGCTGCGACCAGGTCGTCTGGCTTGACGCCGCGAACCACGAGTGGGTCGAGGAAATGGGTGGCATGAACCTGTACTTCGTGTACGGTTCGGGCGACAGCGCCCGGGTGGTGACGCCCGCCCTCACCGGCTCGCTGCTGCCGGGGATTACCCGGGACTCGCTGCTGCGGCTCGCCCCTACCCTCGGTATCCCCGCCGATGAAGGGCGGATCTCCGTCTCAGCGTGGCGTGAGGCATCTGGCTCGGGCGAGCTGGCCGAGGTCTTCGCCTGCGGCACCGCCGCGGTGATCACTCCGGTTGGCGCGGTCGACGGTGCCTCCGGCGGCTGGACGATCGGCTCGGGCGAGCCAGGTCCGGTCACGATGCGGCTGCGCGCGGAGCTGATCGGCATCCAGTACGGCCACAAGCCGGATCCATTCGGCTGGGTGTACAAGGTGGCGTAACCCGTTACGCTCAGTGATCAAGGATGGTCCCTTACCAGGACTTTACCTAGGTTTTGATTACTCGGAGCAACCAATCAGCTACGCTGAAGCGTCTTAGGAGATGACTGAGGCTCGCTTGGGGGGTTGCGGCCCAGTCGTCGTGAGAGCCGGGCCTCATCTCGGGGGAGGCCCGGACTTCGAAGGCCGGCTCCGACCCTGCCGGCCGGCCCTCGCGGGCGCGTTTCGGCCACCGCCAGCGCCTGCGGGGGCCATTTCGCATTCCCGGACCGCCGGGCCCGCGACCTCTGGACCGCGGCCGTAGCCAGGAAGCCGCAACCCCAGGCGAACCCCGAGCGAGCCTTGGTCGTCCCGGGAATCTCCGTTGGCGCTTAAGCGTTGCGCCTAGTAAGGTCGTATGTGGCGGACTCGCCGCGTGCGGCCGTCTACAACTCAACAGGGGGATGAACGGTTTCGACTTCGGTTGTTAATCCAGGAGAAGCGAGCCGAGGGTGGCGGACGTAACCTCGTCAAAATGCGACCGCAAACCACAAGTGCCAACTCTAAGAGCACTGTCAAGGTCCTTCCGAGGACCGCTCTCGCTCTCGCTGCCTAAGCGAGTCTGAGGGTTTGACCGTCAGCCCGGGAGCGCCTTCGGCCCGGTGCCTGACGTCAGCTAGAGGGCTAAACTAGCCAGCCCGGCCACGGGACCGGCCAGGAAATCAAACAGTGGCTGAGCCTGTCGGCGTCTTGCCTGTGTGATCGCCGGGGCTGAGAAAAGCACAGCAGGCTGCGCTCGGAGAAGACCTGGAAAGGCACTGAAGGACCCGGGTTCGATTCCCGGCATCTCCAAGAGCGCTCAGTCACGGTCACGCCTGAGCGTTGTTGGAGACGCACTAGTTATCCCTGGCAAAACGCGCCGCCGGCTGGCAAAGCCGGCCGGCGCGTTCTTGTGTATGGCAGCTTCCCGCCCTTTGCGCGCTAACTTTCCGGCCGCCATGGCTTCGAGTGCCAAGTTCGCTACCTGGCCGGGGTGTTCCAGGTAGGGCTGGTGGGCCATGCCGGGCAGGATGTGGAAGGAAGCGCTGGGCAGCCGCGCGGCCAGCTGGCGGTTCCGGTCGATCATGAACGGGGCGTCGAGTTCGCCGCAGGCGACCGTTACCGGGACGCGGACCTCTGCTAGCCGGTTCCACGCGTCGATGCCGCTGCTGCCGGCATTCTCCGGCACCTTGTTCTTGATGATGATTGCGTTCATGTCGAGCGCCAGGGTGCGAGCCGCGCCGCCCACCCTGCCCTCCGGCTGGGCCGGGCCATCCAGCCACAGCCAGGTCTCAAGACGGTTGATCTCGGCCGCGTCGGCTGACTCGTACGCCCGATCGATGAGTATGTCGAAGCGCTGGCTGTACTCGTCCAGTTCGACCGCTGGAGCGCCGCTCACCGACGAACCAAGGAGCACGAGGCCTGCCACCCGTTCCGGCGCGAGAATCGCGGTGTCCAGGGCGATCATGCCGCCTGCGGATGCGCCGACCAGCCAGGCCGGGCCGTCGGCCACCTGGTCGAGGACCGCTAGCACGTCATCCGTGTGCGAGAACGTCCCGGAGCCTGGCGGCGTCTCGCCGAAGCCGCGACGGTCATACGCGACCACCGTCGCGGCCGGGGCCAGTGCGGCCGCCACCTCTCGCCAGCCCCTTTTGTCCGCTACGCCCTCGTGGAGCAGCACGACCACCGGCGTACCGCCCGGCCAGCGCTCCGCTGCCAGGCCGGCGCCCGCGCCCGCTATCAGGAAACGTTCGGTCATGGCTCGATTCTGCTGAGGCAGACCGGATGGCTGCAAACGGGTTTCGACGGTTAGGTAGACGGCGCGCGTCCTTGATCATTACCATTCTGCGCCCGAACACGGGATAATAGGGCGACAGATCGACACGGTTGTTGCTGACCGGTGACCGCGTGCGGGGCTTGGCCGAGCGCGGTCCGGATGAGATGTGGATTAAGGGAAGGGGATGCAGCATGGCGGCGATGAAGCCGCGGACGGGCGATGGCCCGCTCGAGGTGACCAAGGAGGGCCGTGGCATCGTGATGCGCGTCCCGCTGGAAGGCGGCGGCAGGCTGGTCGTTGAGCTGTCCCCTGACGAGGCCGCGAAGCTCGGTGACGCGCTGCAGGCGGCCGTCGCGTAGCCCCGGCTAACCGGTTGAACTCCTCTTTTTTACCTCTTGATGGCGGCGAGCATGCCGCCTGCGATGGGCAGCAGCAGCGGGACAAGTCGTTCGTCGTTCCCGACCATGCCGGCCAGTTCCCGCGCGCCATCGTGGGCCGGGCCCGTGCCGGGCGGCAGCGCGTCGTTGAAGACAACGATGCCGCCCGCGCGGAGCAGCCGCAATGCCGCTGCCAGGTAGTCAGGGTAGGAGGCCTGGTCCGCATCGCAGAACACAAGATCGTAGGCCCCGTCGGAGAGCCGGGGCAGCACATCGAGCGCGCGGCCGAGGATAAGCCTGGCCTGGTTCGTGGCAAAGCCGGCCTGGGTGAAGGCCTTGCGAGCCAGCCGGTGGTACTCCGGCTCGGTGTCCACGCTGGTTAGCACGCCACCAGGGCGCATGCCCCGGAGCAGCCAGACGCCTGAGCTCCCGCACCCCGTGCCGATCTCAACGACAGCGCGCGCGCCGATGGCGCTGGCGAAGAATCGCAGCGCGGCGCCGGCGGCTGGCGCGATCGGGACCGTTCCGCCCAGGTCGACGGCGTTCTCTCGAGCGGTGAGCAGCGGTTCGTCCTCTACCGCGTACGCCACCTCGTCATAGTCGATGGCTGCCCCCTCATTTAAGCTTCCGCTGCGATGGGCCCAGCGTTTTTCGGCCTTCCCACGCGGTGAGCCTAGCCAATTTCGCTGGCACGTGGAACCTTAAGTAAAGGAGGACCGTTAGCTAGACGATGAGCGAGAGCCTCTTCGTGGTGACAGATCGCGCCAACTCGGGACAGGATGACCGCGATCCAGCTGCGCAGTGGGAACTGCCCAGCTGGGACGAGATCGTGCGCGCTCATTCGGCCCGGGTATACCGCCTCGCTTTCCGGCTCACCGGCAACCAGCACGACGCGGAGGACTTGACCCAAGAGGTCTTCGTCCGCGTCTTCCGCTCTCTCTCCAGCTACACCCCTGGCACCTTTGAGGGATGGCTGCACCGGATTACCACCAACCTGTTCCTCGACGGTGCACGCCGCAGGCAGCGGATCCGCTTCGAAGGGCTCGGCGCGGACGTGGCGCAGCGGCTCCCCGGCAGTGAGCTGTCACCCGCCGAGGCGTGGGACGACACCCATCTCGACGGAGATATCCAGGCGGCGCTCCAGGCTCTGCCGCCGGACTACCGGGCCGCGGTCGTGCTCTGTGACATCGAGGGGTTTTCCTACGAGGAAATCGCAGCCACCATGGGCGTCAAGCTCGGCACGGTGCGCAGCCGCATCCACCGGGGCCGCGCGCAATTGCGGGCCGCCCTCGCGCACCGGGAGAGGCGGGTGCGGGAGCGGTGAACCATCTGGGAGACCTGCTGTCCGCCCTCATCGACGGCGAGCTCACCGGCACCGACCTCGACCGGGCGAACGCGCATCTCGCCGCATGCGCCGAATGCCGGACGGAAGCCGCGGAACTGCGGCAGCTCAAACGTGCCCTGCGCGCCCTCGCCGAGGCCGCGGGCGCTGACGTGCATGGTGCCCCGGCGCTCAGTGAGCGGCTGCTCGCCCTGGACCGTCCGGGGCGCCCCGGACGCCTTGGTCACCCTCGTCCCGACTACCTGGCCCGGGCGCGGCTGCGCCGTGGCCCGAGGCGGCCGCCGGTCCGGCGGCGGACCCGGGTGATCTGGGGCGCGCTGTCGCTGATGGTCGTGGGCATCGGCGCGGTCGCCTTCGCCGTGGGGGGCGGCGGATCCGCGCCAAGCGAGCAACAGGTCATAACGCCGCAGTTCGAGGTGTTCGACGCGCACAACGCCCTCACCACCGGCGAGGTGCCGTTTAGCAGGCCACCTGACCTCACCGGGGAAGCGCTGCAGCCCGCGGAACCGCCCCAGCTACTGGGAAAGCGCCACCCGCTGGAAGAGCTCCAGCCATGACGGGCAGGCCCGGGCTGCTGCTCAGTGCCGCGCTGACGGTTACCGTGCCCGGCGTGCTCGCTGCGCTCGCGGTAGTCGGGCACGACCATGCGATCGGCGACGCGCTCGACAGGCCAGCCGCTGGCCAGAGTGCCGCGCTTTCCGGGCCGTTCCCTGTCGCGTCCGCGAAGACGCACACCGCGGTCCGCAGTGCGGTCGCCTGGGTCCAGCGGGTGACGGGTACCCCGGTCACGGTGCTAAGCGGTCTGACCAGCAGTCAGGAGGCGCTCGGCATGCGGTTGCTCAGCAAGGCGGCCGAAGCCGGCCAGGCGACCGCCTACCAGGGCGTGGAGGCGATGTCGGAGTCAGGAGTGGGCGGCAAGGACACCACCATCTCCGAGGTATGGCACAGCGGTGCTGGCCAGACATTCGTTCAGCAGGGTGCCGCGGTCTCCTACGACGCTGACCGCAGCGCTCCCGAGGGGGTTTTCGGGATCACCGACGCCCTCGTCGCGCAGCTCGGCAATCATTACGTCGCCGCCTACCGGGGAACCGGCTCTTCCCTCGGCAGGACCGCGTTGATCGTGGAGGTGTACCGGTTCGACGGGTCGCTTGCCGCGCGATACTGGCTGGACAGCCGGACTCTCGTGCCGCTGCGCCGGGAGCTGTTCGACACCTCGGACCGCGTGGTCAGCGAGGACGCGTTTGTCAGGGTGCGATTCGGCCCCGTCTCAGATCGGCCCGCCCCGGCGGCTGCCGAGCAGCAGCCAGGGCCGGCCTGGGTCGCGGCGGCCTCTCCGGCGAAGGTGGTCGCTACGCTGTCCGCGCAGGGCTGGCACCTCCCGCCGGTACTGCCGGGCGGCATGCCGCTGTATTCCGCCGCGTGGAGCGGCACGGGGTCCGGCCAGGTGATTGACCTGGAGTACTCGGACGGTCTTTATGTCGTCTCGGTGTTCGTGCAGCACGGTGCCCTCGCGGCGCAGATGCCGGGCTGGCGGCCGATTCAGCTGGATGGCCGCCAGGTTTTCGTGTCGGGGCATTCGGTTGCCTGGGCGGGCTCCGGCGGGGTGTACACACTCATCGCGGATGCGCCGCCGCAGACCGTGACGCAGGCCGTGGGGGCGCTCCCGCGGGATGTCCCGCCCGGGATCTTCGGCCGGCTCGGCCACGGGCTTGCCCGCCTCGCCCACTTGCTCAACCCGTTCAGCTGATACTCCAACCACACTTAGTGATCTCTCATGCACGCACCAAGCCGCTCAGCTATCGGCACCGAATCACGATCTGTAGGTGGAGTACTAACCGCCCTGACGGTTTAAAGTAGATGTGGGTATTCGCCGTGAGACGGAGAGCTAAGCGTGTTTGACCTGTCCATTACCAAGCTGCTGGTCCTGGCAGTGCTCGCGCTTATCATCTTCGGGCCCAACGAGCTGCCCAAGATCGCCTCTCAGGCCGGCCGGGTGCTGCGCGACCTGCGCCGGATCGCCGAAGGCGCGAAGGCGGACCTGCGAGATGGGCTAGGCCCGGAGTTCCAGGACTTCGATTTCGAGGACCTGAACCCGCGCCGGTTCGTACAGAAGCACCTGCTTGACGAAGGCGCCGGTGACGGGGCGCAGAGTCTGTTCAACGACCTCAGGTCCACGTCCGAGACGATCTCAACTGGCCTCAACGACGCGCTGAACGGCCGGCAGGTCCCGGCAGGTCCCGCCGTCCAGGCCGCCGACGGTGCGACCGCGACAGCGACCATGACGGAACGCGCCGAGCTGCGGGACGGCGAAGAGCCGCCGTTCGACTTCGAGGCGACCTAGCGCGGGTTGAGTGTCAGCATCCGCCCGGCGAGCCCACGGCCTTTGCTGGCGAGGGCCTCGGCGACCTTGGTTAGCTGGAGCGCCGCTGGCGACGCCGGGTCGGCCACCACGAGCGGCGTTCCCCCATCGCCGCCCTCGCGGAGCCGGACGTCGAGCGGCACTTGACCCAGCAGTGGCACCGTGGTGCCGGTCAGCTTGCCGAGCGCCACGGCGACCGTTTCGCCGCCGCCTGAGCCGAAGATCTCCTGCTGCTCACCGCAGTGCGAGCAGATCAGGTATGACATGTTCTCGATCACGCCGGCGATGCGCTGCCTGGTCTGGGTGGCGATCGCCCCCGCTCGCTCGGCGACCTCGGCGGCGGCTAGCTGCGGCGTGGTCACCACAAGCAGTTCGGCGTTGGGCAGCAGCTGGGCGAGCGAGATCGCCACGTCGCCGGTGCCAGGCGGCAGGTCCAGCAGCAGGTAGTCCAGGTCACCCCAGAACACGTCGGCGAGGAACTGCTGCATCGCTCGGTGCAGCATCGGCCCGCGCCACACGACCGGTGTGTTGCCCTTGGTGAACATGCCGATCGAGATGACCTTCACGCCGTGCGCGGACGGGGGCATGATCATCTTCTCGACCTGGGTGGGCCGGCCCGTTACGCCCAGCATCCGCGGCACCGAGTGCCCGTAGATATCAGCGTCGACGACGCCGACCTTGTGCCCAGCGGCCGCGAGCGCCGCCGCAAGGTTGACGGTGACCGACGACTTGCCGACACCCCCCTTGCCGGACACGATCGCGTACACCTGGGTGAGCGAGGCGGGCTGCGCGAACGGGATCACCGGCTCGGGGCGACCACCGCGCAGCTTGGTCTGCATGTCCTTGCGCTGCTCGTCGCTCATCACGTCGAGTTCTACCCGGACGCCGGTCACGCCGGCCACCGCGGTGACGGCGTCGGTGACCCGGGAGGTAATGGTGTCGCGCATCGGGCAGCCGGAGACGGTCAGGTAGACCCCGACGGAGACGACGCCCTCGGCACCGACCGATACGGACTTGACCATGCCGAGGTCGGTGATCGGGCGCCCGATCTCGGGGTCGTTGACGCCGGCCAGCGCGGCCGTTACCTGCTCGGGGGTGGGCAGCGGGGAGTTCATGCCTTCATCGTATGTGCGGAGCCAGGTGAATGCAGGACGGGCTCCCGCCCCGGCAGCTGAAGTGGCCGCCGGGACGAGGAGCCCGCCGTTGGAGAGCAGGACGCGAAGGGTGAAGCGCTACTTCTGCTTCACGCCGTCGTTGCCCCAGAAGTTGCCGCCCCTGACGACCGCGCCGGTCGTCGGGTTGAGGATGACCGGCTGGAAGTGCGGCCTGACGTTGAAGTCAAGCAGGCCGCCCTTGGCGTACAGGTTGCCGGAGACGGAGTCGAACGAGCCGGGGATGCGCTCGCCGTGCAGCCAGTTGTTCTCGATGAACGTCACGACCGAAGCGGTGTCGGTCTCGTTGCTGCTGACGTAGTTCTCCCTGGTGTAGGGGGAGATCACGACGAACGGCAGCCGCTGGCTGAAACCGCAGCGGTCGTTGTTGGTGCCGACGGTGACGGCGACCTCGGTGCACAGCGCGGTGTCGTCAGTGGCGTCGTTGGACCCGTTGATGATCGTCGGGGCCTGGTGGTCGTACCAGCCGTCCGAGTCGTCGTAGGTGATGACAATCGCGGTCGACGGCCAGTACTTGGACTCCTCGATCGAGTTGATCGTGTTGACCAGGAACTTCTGCTCGTCAAGCGGGTCGGAGTAGCCAGGGTGGCCGTCGCCGACCTCGGGCGCCTTCAGGTAAGACACGGCCGGCAGCTGCGCGCCGCCGGTGCCGTTGAGCGCGTCGCTGAAGAGCGAGATGTCGTACTGGTGGTTCGCCTGGTCGGTGTAGCCGATGTCCGACAGCGAGCTCGGCGCGAGGTGTGCCGGGTTGGCGGTCGAGGCGTAGTACTGGAACGGGTTGTGGTGCGGCGAGTAGTCAGGCTCTACTTCCCCGGCGATGTTGGTCTCGGTGGCGCCGCAGACGGGCAGCGCGGTGGTGCCGCCGGCCGGAACGGAGGTACCGGTCGGTGCGAAGCCGCCCTGGAACCAGCCCCACGTCACGTGCGAGTTGTTCAGCAGGTTGCCGATGTTCTCGCCGCTCATCACGCCGAGCGCACCGGTGCTGCTGTGGTTGCCGTCCGAGCAGTCGTCGTAGTACGGGTCGACGTCGCCGTTCATCGAACCGTCATTGACAGCGCCAGAGGTCGCCGGCGCGCTCGGGTTGCTGAAGTCCCAGGTGGGGGTGAGCGCCGAAGCGCCCGCGGTGTCACCGGAGGACACGTTGAGCGCACCGGGGGTGGACGGGCCGAACGTGGTGTCCCAGTTGTTGTCGCTCATCGCGTAGTACTGGGCGTAGTTCCACAGTGCCGTGGCGGTGTTGCCGTCGTAGTAGTCCATCACGATGCCGGGCGGGCAGTACTCGGGGGCGCAGCCCGTCGACGGCTCCGGGGTCTCGGTGTACTGGATGAACTTGTCCATCTTGCCGTTGTCTTCGGCCAGCTGCTCTGGCTGGTAGCCGTGGTTCTGGTCGGAGGTGAGGGCTTCGGAGGGCGTCAGCCGCTGCGGGTTCATCCCGTTCGGGTTGTTGGTCAGCAGCGGGCCGGTCGGGCCGGACTTGGTGATCTTCGTGTAGAGACCGTTGACCTTCGGCGTGCCGGGCTTGGCGTGGAACGGGGTGCCGTTCGTGTTCGCCGCGTACGGGTAGGTGCCGAAGTAATGGTCGAACGACACGTTCTCGCCGAAGATCACGACCAGGTGCTTGATCGGGGTCGCGGTCCGGCTGTGGTCGTACAGCGTCTTCGATACGAGCGCGGGCGCCTTGTAGTGGGCGAACGACGTCGAGTGGCTCGTGCTCGCGCTTGCCGCGCTGGCGCCTGCAGCCGCTCCGGCTGCCAGGGCGACCGCTCCCGCGACCGCCAGGTAGGGCCGGAGCCGCTTGAGCCGGCTCCGGGCTTCTGGGCCAATGCCCATTGCTCTGCCTCCAGGGATTCCTGCGGAACTTCACCGTCCGGCGCCGACAAGGCCGCCGCGGGGGGACACTGACGCGACACCCCGGCCCAGACCGTTTCACAGGAGTTTTACGGCGGAACGCGACCAATGCGACCAGAAAGCAAACGGGAAGTCAACAATTAGCGCGGCTAACATTCACAGCATTCGATATTTACCGGTTATCCAGGCAATTCTCAGGTGAGTAGCGCCCGGCCATAATAATCGCTGGGTCCCGTCACCCCAGGTAGCGCGAGGAAATACCCGCCGCCGAACGGGCTGATGTAGTCCACCAGCGGCTCGCCGATCAGCCGGGTCTGCACCGTCTCGAACTGGCGCTTGATGTCCTGCTGGAAGCAGGTAAAAATGAGCCCCATGTCCAGGTCGCCGACCTGGTCGATGCCCCGGTCGTAGTTATAGCCGCGGCGCAGGATCCGGCTGGAGGCGGTCTGCGGGGTGCGCGGGTTGGCAAGCCGGATGTGCGAGTCCAGCGGGATCACGTCACCCGTCGGGTCGAGGGTGAAATCGGGCGTCGCAAACAGCGAGTTCCCGTCCATCGGGAAGCCGGTCCCCTTCCGCCGCCCGAACATGTCCTCCTGCTCCCCGACGTCCACCCGGTCCCAGAACTCGACGAACATCCGGATCAGCCGCACCACGAAGTAGCTGCCGCCCGCGGTCCAGGCGGGCTCTCCGGGTGCGCCGGGCTGGACCCAGACGAGCGACTCCATCTGCGCGGCAGAAGACACCGACGGATTCGCGATCCCGTCCATGAAGCCGAGCATGTTCCGCGGCACTGTGCCGGCCGGCCGCGCGGGTGAGTTGAAGCCATCGATCCGCCAGTTCACCTGCATCCCGCCGCGGGTGTTCTTGGCGATGTCCCGCAGCGCGTGCAGCACCGCGTCCGGGTGCCCCGCGGACAGCTGGAGGATCAGGTCGCCACCGGTCTGCGCCGGGTCGAGGTCATCGTTGGGGAACGATTTCATCGGCGTCAGGTGCGCCGGGCGCGACGATGCGAGTCCGTACCGGTCGTCGAAGAGGGTGGAACCGACGCCGAAGGTAACCGTCAGGCCGTCCGGCACCACGGTCGGCCCGAGCACCCCCGAATCCGACGGCGGGCCGCCGATGCCAACCAGCGGCGGCGTTCCCCCCGCGGTCAGGAACCTGGCCCGGTCGGTCACCGTCTGGAAGAGGTCGGTCAGCTCCGCCCGGTTCGCGACCGTCGCGCTGAACGACATCACG
>Ga0123355_10009614_pt1 | contig 14735 bp, 9 predicted proteins | sample TergutEmb28metaG_3_FD_89872 | JGI IMG/M metagenome (GOLD analysis project Ga0123355, IMG submission 89872) | Embiratermes neotenicus P1 segment gut microbial communities from Petit-Saut dam, French Guiana - Emb289 P1 | ecosystem: Host-associated > Arthropoda: Insects > Digestive system > Gut ...
ATACAACGATATCTGCCGAGGCCCACTGGGCATATCTTTCAAAGTTCTGCTCATAAGCAGGAAATCCGGTATAACCGTAACCGGTCTTTGGACCCCACGGTGTACCATGAGACGGTATCCTGCTCTCAGGCCATCCGGTCTCAGGATTGACAGGACCTTGATTTCTCCAGTGATCCGGACTCATGGCTGAAGTTTCGTGACCACCTGTACCGCTGGGAACCGACACAGTGGTTCCACCTGCTGCCAGAGTAACTGTAATGGCATCGGTCATATCCGTAATGCCTTGTGCGACATAATTTGCTCCGAAAATAGCCCACAGTTGCTCTCTGAGCAAATCAGCCATAGCCGTAGTTATTTCCACATTCTTTTGCTTTGCATAGTACATAACCAAAATTTGAACCGGTTCACCATTTTCGAGCTTATTTCTAAACGGTTCTCTGGATGCTGCCGGAATATTATTGAGCGGCTCAATCTCAGCTAATGGGTTTACAAAAACGATTTCAACCGGTGTGCTTGCTGCGGCAAACGGAATCGCAATTCCGGATATCATCGTAAGCACCAACAAGCAACCTAAGAACTTTATGAATTTCTTCATATGCTATTCTCCTATTCTTCAGATGTGACTTCGGTAAATATAGTACCTGTGTCACTACTTGTGGCTGCGACTACCTCATAATGATAGACTGCCCACGCACCACGCCCGCTTCTGCTCTCAAATACAACTGTAGCTGTACCGGCAACACTAGCAACTTCCGCAGAATTTAAAGCATCATTGTTTACCGCACGAACAACAAATGCGTGATTACCGCCCGGTAAATTATTGAATGTATAGGTAACCGCAGTTCCTGCATCTGACCAAGTTCTGCCGCCATCTGCCGAAACTTCATAGCTTATATCTCCGACAGCACGACTCGGGCTGCCCCATGACAGCGTAGCGTCAGAGCTGGTGACAGTTACTGTAAAGTTTTGCGGCGCTGATGGCACTTGTGTTGCACCAATAAGCTGAGCACGGAAACCACTGCCCCAGCCATTGCCACCTACGCTGAACACTTGGTTCGGAGCTGCACAACCACCGACTACAATTGGCCATACCAGTCCGGCAACTGCAGCATTACCGCCTACCAAATGGTTCTGCATAAGTGCTTTGGTGTCCATATTCCGAACACTTGATGTACCTGCCCCAACAGGCGTATAATCAGGATGCGTATTATCTGTGCCTAAAGGCCGTGACAAAACATCCGCACCCGGTCCGGCAAGCGCTACAATTGCAACCGCACCTTCAGTGCGACCTTCGGCTGCTTGTGTGATCACTGCTCCCGGCAGTGGATCTTGTGTACCTGTTCCCACACCTGCACCGGATCCTGTCGCCAAGCGTGCTTGACTTGTGATCACCAGAGAAACAGTATTTGTGTTCGTACCAAATCCCATAAATTCACTGTGTGAAAGCCAACCGGATGGCAATGAGCGAGCCGTCTCAGCGATAACCGGCACGTTAAACTCTTGCAGACGGATCATTGAGCCGCGTCTGGCTGTGTCTTCCGGTCTGTTGAGTCCGATATTACGATAAGAAAGGCTGATTGCGCGTCCGATAGAAACATTGGCAGATAGGGTGTTTCCAAGCGGACCTCCGCCCAAAATACCATCTTCAACACTTCTATCATTGACCATGCCGAGCTGGTGCGCTATAGGGCCGCTGACTATCAGAGATATTGTCATATTACCCAGACTATTGCGCAATGCGCGGTCAACATCAAATCCTGTATATTCGCGTGAGCTGGCAATGGCCTCCATTGCTGCCAAAATAATTGAGAAATATTCCGGCGCAGCACCTGCCATTACGGCATTGACTGCGACGTTTTCAACAGTGACGATACCGCCGCCGACCATCATCCCCAGCACTTCATTTCCGGAGCGGCCGCCTGATTGTGCAATCATCGCGTTTACAAGTTCCGGAGTTGGGATGACAAGCGGCAGTCCATCTCCAAAATTATTCTGTGTAGATAAGCGTAAAAATTCCCGCCCTAATACAGCTAAAGAACTTCCGGATACGCTTTTTGCAAAGTCAATACCCATCATATCAAGCGTTATAAGCGGCGGATCAAGTTCTACAGAGTTTAGAGAATCGGTTAGTGCAGTGTAAGCACGACCGAGCACACCACCTGTACCTACCAAAATATTTGCGGTAATCCAAAGGTCACGGACACCGCCGCCAATAGCCCTGCCGAACGCCCTGGAATAGAGCATAGCGTCTATGGTCACTGTGCGCATTTCGGTAAATCCGTTTTTAATGGCACCATTTCTGAGTGCCGGTTCAAACATTTCGTTTACAACCACGACAACGGGTGTACCGCGCGCTTCAATTTCTCTTGCATAGTAAGATGCCCATAACGCCGCCATATTATCATCGACAACGCCAATAACAACAGCAGCATGATCATTTGCCCAACTATTAAATTCTGCAACAGATCTTGGCCCTGCTGTGTTGACCGGAATAAGCACCGTTTCAGTTCCTGTCACGTCACTATTACTACCAGCTATCAAATAGCTCGCTATGGAGCCTATAATATGTGCGTCATTAGGCCTGCCAAAACTGATTTGCAGCACCTCTCCGACACCTACATTGGCGCTTCGTGCTGTGAGTGGTTGGTTGATTGGCATATTACTATTATTAAATCCAAAAGGACTTAAAAAGGTGAGTGTAGTACTCGCCCCCGCAACCGGCATAGCCACACCGATCAGCAGTACGACCGTTAGTATACAAACCAACACTTGTGAAAATCTTTTTTTCACTCTTGTACCTCCTATTTTGTTTGGGATTTGCAAGATAAGATAATCGCGTAAGGTATTTGCGTAAGGTCTTTGCTGGTGCACGGTAAAAATATTTCGGATATCCCTCCTTTATCTAAACTCAATCTCCCGCCCTTTGCCACGATACTGCTGAGCCTCTTTATAAGATGCTCAGACTTAGGAAAGGGCGCAACGCAATAAGGCTTCAAATGCAAAACATCAATCTATAGAAGCCCTCAAAAAAGCAATTATTAAAATTGCACAAGTATTGTGCAATTTTCTCATCTTTTTCTTATGCGCTGATGCTGTTTATATCATATATGCAAACTGATTTCAACAGCATTTTTATAAAATTTTACCAGAAATTTAGTGCGCTCATCATCATTTTTTCCAATGAGCGTGATTGCATGTGGAACGCAAACGCAAACGCATTTTCCAAGTGTAAAGTGAATCAATCGAAAACCGCCGCTCCTACAAGCCGGAACGGCGATTTTTGCACAAAATCAGCTTTCATCGCTGAATATTTACTTTATGACGGTGTGCTTATTTCGAAAATGGAGTTATTAGTCACCTGAAATGATCTTGCTCAAATTGTTTTTGCTCAGTTCCATGACCAGCAGTTCTTGTATACGTACAAGCTCTTTGTGTACTGCACAGGGCTGTTTTTCGGTATTTCTCAGGCATGAACGGTCACTTCTGAGACATTCATTGATAAACATATTTTCGTCAACGGCAGACACCACATCAAAAATAGTCAATTTATCCGGCGAACTCACCAACCAATATCCGCCATCTCTGCCCCTGCTGCTCATAATCCAACCGGCACGTTCCAGTTTTTTCAAAATTTTGTACGCAAATTGCCCCGGAATCGCCTCGGCATCACATATTTGTTCGGCTGTTGCTTTTTCTCCATTTGATAGTACTCTAATGATCCGCAACGCATAGTCACACTCTTTGGTTAAAAACATGTAAAATTCCCTTTCCATCCGGCACTCTGTTTTCGAAATACCAGCCATAAAGAATACTAATATGTAAATAAACCGGTGTCAAGCGTAAAGTTGACGATTTTAGTACAGTTTACAAATAATACATAAATTCAGATGCAATTAATGACTCAATGCCATTAATTGGAAGGCTAAAATTCCGCACTACCTGTCGTTCTGGGAAATGGTATGACATCACGAATATTTGATACACCGGTGAGATACATCAGCAAACGCTCAAAACCCAATCCGAATCCGGCGTGTTTGGTGCCTCCATAGCGGCGCAGGTCAAGATACCACCAGTATGCGTCTTTATCCAAGCCCATTTCTTCTATGCGCTTTTCTAAAAACTCCAAACGTTCTTCACGTTGACTACCGCCAATGATCTCACCTATTCCCGGCGCAAGCAAGTCCATTGCAGCAACAGTCTCGCCATCGTCATTAAGACGCATATAAAACGCCTTTATATCTTTAGGGTAGTTGATCACGAAGACAGGCTTTTTAAAGTGCTTTTCGGTCAAATAGCGCTCATGCTCAGTTTGAAGATCGCATCCCCATGAAACCGGAAACTGGAAGTTCTCTCTGCTCTTAAGCAGTATTTCAATTGCCTCAGTATAAGACACAGAGGCAAAGTCGGCATTGGCAACCGAAGTGAGGCGCTCAAGCAGTTCTTTGTCTACAAAATTGCTTAGAAATTCAAGTTCAAATGGGCAGTGAGAAAGCACATAATTAATGACATATTTTAGCATATCTTCTGCCAGCTGCATATCATCGCCTAAATCGGCAAAAGCAATCTCAGGCTCTATCATCCAAAATTCTGCTGCATGTCTGGGTGTGTTTGAATTTTCTGCTCTAAAGGTGGGACCAAATGTGTATATGCCACCGAAAGCAAGCGCATAAGCTTCGCCATTGAGCTGACCGGATACTGTAAGTCCGGCTTGTTTTCCAAAGAAATCTTCGGCATAGTCCACACCCCCATCAGGATTTCTGGGCGGCGAATCAATATCCAAGGTCGTCACATGGAACATCTCCCCTGCACCCTCAGCATCGCTACATGTGATAATCGGAGTATGGACACAAACCAGTCCTCTTTCTTGGAAAAAACAGTGTATAGCATGAGCCGCAATCGAGCGGATTCTAAATACGGCAGAAAATAGATTGGTACGCGGACGCAAGTGCGCTATCGTTCTGAGAAATTCCGGAGAATGGCGCTTTTTTTGCAAGGGATATTCCGGGGCAGACTCCCCTTCTATAATAATTTCTGTTGCGGATATTTCAAAAGGCTGCTTTGCCCCTTCGGTCAGTTTAAATGTACCGGTCACGATCAGCGCCGCACCTACATTTTGCTTTACGATATCTTTAAAATTTGTGACGCTGTCTTCTTCGAGGACTATTTGAATCCCTTTAAAACAACTCCCATCGTTTAGTTCTATAAACGCAAATGATTTAAGGTCGCGAATCGTCTTCACCCAACCTCTGACCGTCATCTGTGCATTGTTGAATCGTTCCCCGGCTGCGTACATATCTGCTACTTTTACAATTGGCATAAATTTCCCTCAATTCCATAATCAATATATTACATGGCGGGTCGTGGATTTTTAAAAAGTGCCCAAACAATTGTACACACTTTACACGTCAAATTCAATCACTTTGTTGGCAATAAGGCTTTTTTGCACATCAATGAATCTCTGATTTTTACTACCGCGCCATTTCATGGACAAGGTGCGCTGCGCAAGAATAAATTGGCCATCCACAAGCACATCGGTCAGCTCCAGCAGATCCGAAACAGCTGGCTCAATTTGCGCTCTTTTGAGCATGTTTTCAAAATTATTGCCCGTATATGTCCATACATTCTTTCCACCATCTCTGGCAGCGGCAGCAAGCTTTGCACAGTCCGCTGCTTGCAAAAAAGGCTCACCTCCGGAAAGTGTCAACCCATCCGTCAGCGGATTGGACAGCATGACTGCCATTATGTCTTCGACAGCCATCTCCACACCACCATTTATATCGGTTGATTCAGGATTATGACAACCTGCGCATCCGATGTCACATCCCTGAGTGAAGACCACAAAGCGCAGTCCCGGGCCATCTACTATGGAGTCTTGTATTAAACCGGCTATCCGCATACTGATATATCCTTACACCTTCATATTGTGCTTCACTCTGTCGTGTTCCTCTGCGCGCTTGGCATTGTTAAACCGCTCAAGCGTACCCACCAAATACCCGGTAATTCTTCGAATACGGTCAAATCCGACCGCACCTTCATCTTCACGTCTGCCGCAATTGGGACACCGATCATCTATAACTCCGGTGTAGCCACACAGTGGGTCGCTGTCTACCGGATGGTTTATTGAGCCGTAACCGCATCCGGACTCGTGCATGAATCGAATAATCTTTTCAAATGCATCAAGATTATCCATTGGATTTCCATCCATCTCAATAAAGCTGATATGTCCGGCATTTGTCAATGCATGATATGGTGCTTCCAGCTTAATCTTGTCATATGCACTGACCTTAAATCCAACAGGCACATGAAAACTATTGGTGTAATAATCTTTGTCCGTTATGCCCTCAAGCACGCCAAATTTCGCACTGTCTAACTTTATAAACCGTCCCGCAAGTCCTTCTGCCGGGGTTGCAATCAAAGTGATATTAAGGCCGCGTGCATTGGTCTCTTTATCACATCTTGCACGCAGATGACTGACTATTTCCATGCCGAGATTCTGCGCTTTTTCACTTTGTCCATGATGTTCACCAACAAGAGCGGTCAGTGTCTCGGCAAGCCCGATAAAACCTATGGACAATGTTCCATGCTTCAGCACCTCGCGCACATCATCTGTCGGACCGAGTTTTTCAGAATCCAACCAAACGCCCTGCCCCATGAGAAATGGGAAGTTGTATACACGCTTGCGGCATTGAATCTCAAATCGCTCCAGAAGCTGATCAATAACCAAGTCAAGCTTGTAATCAAGGTCTTCAAAAAATCTATTGATGTCACCACCGGCTTTTAGTGCCAGCCTGGGTAGGTTAATTGATGTAAAAGATAGATTTCCGCGGCCATGGCTGACCTCTTGTTCAGGATCGTATTCATTGGCAATCACACGTGTGCGGCAACCCATATATGCTATTTCGGTTTCCGGCACGCCTTCTTTGTAGTACTTTATATTAAATGGCGCATCCATAAATGCAAAGTTTGGAAATAGTCTTTTGGCACTGCATCTGCAAGCGAGTTTGAATATATCGTAGTTCGGGTCGCCCGGATCTAGGTTTATGCCTTTTTTGACACGGTACACATGGATTGGGAAAATCGGCGTTTCGCCATTTCCAAGTCCGGACTCGGTCGCCAACAAGACATTCTTCATAACCATGCGCCCTTCCGGAGATGTATCCATGCCATAGTTAATACTTGAAAATGGTGTTTGAGCTCCGGCACGTGAGTGCATGGTATTGAGATTGTGGATAAAGGCTTCCATCGCCTGATATGTGGCGCGATCTGTTTCTTTTATGGTAAAGTGCCGGGCTGTTTCTTGAACGGTTTTTACACCATCTTCTCCATATTTTTTGATGAGCAGTTTTAATTCATGAGCTAAATAATCATCGTTGTCCTCAAGCCTCGGAAATAGTCTTGTATCCTTTTCAATGTTTGCGATCATTTCGCCGAGTTCATCTTCAGGATCCTCTATGCTTTTGTACAACATGAGTGCCTTTGCGAGATTTTGACGGTATAGTCTTATAAAAGTCTTTCTGACACCATCAGCCATCCCATAGTCAAAATTGACAATGCTCTGTCCACCATGCTGATCATTTTGGTTGGACTGGATTGCGATACAGGCCAGTGCAGAATAAGATGCGATATCATTGGGTTCGCGCAAATTTCCATGTCCGGTTGAAAATCCGCCTTTGAACAGCTTCTTTATGTCAATTTGACAACAGGTGGTGGTAAGGGTAAGGAAGTCTAAATCGTGAATGTGAATGTCACCCTCAGAGTGCGCTTTTGAGTGCTCCGGTTTGAGCACGAACATATTATAGAACTGCTTTGCACCCTCAGAACCATATTTGAGCATTACGCCCATGGCTGTATCGCCGTCAATATTTGCATTTTCACGCTTGACATCACTGTCACGCGCATCTGCAAAAGTGATTTCCTCATAAGTCTGCATCAGGCGCGTCTTCATTTGTCTGATGCGGTTGCGCTCACCTCTGTATAGTATGTACGCTTTGGCCGTCGTAACGTATCCATTGTCCATCAGAACTTTTTCTACGAGGTCTTGAATATGTTCGACTTCGGGAATTTCATTTCCTTCAAGTTCGAGTATAGATATGACCTCATCGGCAAGTTTTGAAGAGAGTTCTTCGCTCCCCGGCCTATATGTTGCATTGAATGATTTGCTGATTGCCTCAGAAATTTTACTGACATCAAATGCTGCGGTTCTTCCGTCTCTTTTCTTTATACTGATAATAGGCATTAGTCTGCACCTCCATTTTTACTGATCTGTTGATCGGGTAATCCCGGCAGATTCCGCCTTGGTCTTACAATCCCCGAGACACTATATATTGTGCCAAAATCTGCACTTGCGCAGCTCATTATACAATCAATAGATATAGAAGTCAACACCCATAGAGGATTCTTTTTTAATAATCCTAAGCATACTACAGTCCCAACATTTCCACAAACCGGTCAAACAGATAATTTGAATCTCGGGTGTCAGTGTGTGCTTCCGGGTGATATTGGACTGTAAATGCCGGGTATTTTTTATGCTTCAACCCCTCAATACTGCCATCATCAACGGCATATTGTGTGATCTCTAAATCAGTTCCTGCCAGCGAATCAGCATCAACATGATAACCATGATTTTGAAATGTAGTCAAAATCTTTCCCATGCCAATATCTTTGACCTGTATGTCTTCGCCACGATGCCCAAATTTCATTTGTGACGTTTTGGCACCGTTTGCGATGGCAAATAATTGATGCCCTAAGCAAATGCCAAACAATGGATACTTTTTCTGCAATGCGCTTATAACCGGCAAAAGCTCAGGCAGATCCAACGGATCTCCCGGTCCGCTGCTAAGCATAACACCATCCGGCTCAAATGCCTTTATTTCCTCAACCGAAGTGTTATATGGAAGTACAATTACCTCACAACCTCTCACCGTCAACTCGTTAATAATCCCTTTTTTTGCAGTAAAGGCAATCAGCGCCACTCTAAACTTTTTATTTTCCGCCGATACCTGATATGGCTTCTTCGGCGAAACTTGTTTCACATGATTGGTCACATAAGGCGTTGAGGTAAGCCTTACCAGCGCCTGTTCGTCTGACACTTCCACATCAACGATGATTCCATACATGACACCATCTGCACGGATTTTATTTATCAGTGCACCTGTATCGACATCGCATAATCCGGATATGTTTTTATCCTTTAAGAATCTGTCAAGAGATGCACAATACTTGTCTACAATTAACGCCGATGCACCTTGCGATGCATCGGGATCATTTGGATTGATACCATCACTATTGACCATTGAATGGGGCATTACAACAACTTGATTATAATTATCCGGATCCATTAAAACATCTTGATAACCGGCTTTGGCTGTCTGAAAAACCACCTCGCGGATGACTTCATCACCCAAACCAAGACGATTACCTAAAAACACCGTCCCGTCAGCCAACACCAGCTTCCGATCGAAATTCATTTTGTTAATCCCCTCCAAAAAACCATTTCTTCCACATTAATTTTTTCTATCTCATCCGAAAAACTGTCAATCATCGAGCAGAGTGATATTTTATAGTCATCCACAGAAAATTGTTTAAAAAATGGTCTGATTTCCCGATTTTCATCGACCACCGAAATACCCTCATCAGTTATTTTAAAGAAAAAGGAATCCAAAGGGATCGCCATGCCGCTTCCCAGCCATTTCATATAACTTTCTTTAAGTGTCCATAGTGAGAAAAAATAATCTAGGCGATCATCCGCATGTTGGGCAATCAAATCTTCATATTCGCATTGACAAAAAAAACGTTTCGCAAGAGACAAATCGGTTTCTTTTATTTGTTCTATATCAACCCCAATCGCTTGCTCACTCACGGCACAAACAACAAAATCGGCTGCATGAGAGATGTTAAAATGAATAGGACAATCCTTGAGATAAGGTTTTCCCTCATCGCCTTTGAGTATCTCAACCGCTTCATTTTCAAGAGAAAATTGCCGCCACAGTACATACCGAAGCATCAGTTCCCCATACAGTGTGCGCAAGGAATCTTCCTTAAACCTAAATCGGCGGCATTTTTCTCTATTTTCTTTTGAAATCATTTGCAGTAACTTATTGTAAGTATCCCGGCTTAATGCTGGATCAATTTGAGATAGATAAATACGATTTTTACACATATCTTCTCGACATTCTCCAAACGGATAAAAGAAAGAAGACAATCGCTGCGCCCGCTAAAAAAAGCACACTATCCATTCTGGTCAGCTCATACCCGTTGATGACATAAATGACCCCCGTAGCTTCCTGGAACGCTTGCAAATATTCAGTCGGAATGTGTAAAAAAGCCTCCTCTGCAATACCCTCAATAAAGAGTTGTCTAAACAACATCGTTGTATGAGATTGAGGAAAAAACCGAATAAGCGTCTGAATCGCATCCGGCAAGTCTCCCATCGGCACATAAATCCCCATCATAAAGCCAATCAAGGTTCCCAAAATAGTAGAAATTGCGCCGAATGCTTGATTCGTTTTGATGAACATGGTAAAGAAAAAAATCATAAATGCATTAAGCAACACGCTGAGCAGCAGAACACCTGTGGTAATTAACATGTTCAGCGCGGACATCACATAATTGCCCATCACTGCATTGTATGAAATCAACACGACAAAAATAATCATGCTCATGATAGTACCCACAACAAAAGCACCCAATGCATAACCCGCCACAATTCGATATCTTTGAACCGGAGTTGAGTAAAAGTCTTTGTAAAGATGATGTACTTTATCATTGACCATAACCACAAAAGCACCCAGAGTTGTAGTAACCGTTGTCACACCCAGAATACCTGCAAAAATCCAGTTGTTAATGACCTCAGAGACCTCTTCGATATTCCCGCCATAGTCCGCAGTAAAGGCATTTCCCAAAAATAGAACAAATAGCGCAATAATCAACAACACAGATAACAAGGAGAAAAAGACCCCTAACTTATCTCTAAAATAAATCAATACATTCCTCATTGCTAATGTGGTCATATTTATGTGTCCTCTCTGCCGGTGATATCCAGAAAGACATCATCCATAGTTCCGTTGATGATCTCAACGTTGATGATATCATCTTTGAACCGTTCAACAAACGGAATCGCTTCTAAAGTTGAATCCAATTTGATTTCTATGACTTCCCCATTTTGGATAAACTCAATTTGATTTTCCATGAGCGTCTGTTTAAAGCGCTCCGGATTTTTCGGCGCAAGCTTTAATAAGTCATGACAATATTTCAGCTTTAGCTCCAGCGGTGTACCTCTTGCCAGTATCTCTCCATGCCCTATTATGGTGATATAGTCCGATTGTTCGGCCTCTTCCATATAGTGCGTCGTCAAAAATACGGTCACACCTTTTTCTTTTTGTAACGCTCTAATCGTTGCCCAAATGTCTTTTCGTGCACGCGAATCAAGGCCTGTGGTCGGCTCATCTAAAAATAAAATTTTCGGCGTATTAATCAGCGCCCTTGCAATGTCAGCTCTTCTTCTTTGCCCGCCGGACAGTTTTTCATAGGGTCGATGAAGAAACTCTTCTAATTGCGCAATTTCGGTAACCACCTCAATGCGTTCTTTTAACTTCTGTCTGGAGAATTTATAAAATCTCCCCCTGATCTTCAAATTCTCATAAACGGTCAACATGGGATCAAGTAAACTGCGTTGAAAAACAATCCCTATTGATTTTCTGATCTCAAAATCATTTTTTCCGAGTTCATAACCATCAATCATGACCGCTCCCGCATCAGGCTCTAATAGGGTGCAAAGGATATCAATCGTCGTTGATTTCCCTGCCCCATTTTTCCCCAGAAACGAAAACATAGTTCCCTTCTCTACGTAAAAGTCGATCCCTTTAACCGCTTTCACTTCTTTTCTTTGCACAGTATAGCTCTTCATCAGTGACTTTACTTCGATAATTTTCTCCACTTTTGTCTCCACATTTTCTTTTTAGATTTGCTGCGTAAGCATCTCTATGGTTTGATCCGATGTTTCATCCAATTGGTCTAAGATTTGTATCAATTGATCTACCATTTTTTCGATGGTTTCCCTTTTAAACAGGTCACTACAATATTTGAACGTCACGGTATATGCTCCGTTACGCTCTGTGACTTTACAGACCAAATCGAATTTTGCTGATTCATCTGTAAACGCAATTTCTACTGCTTGAAAGTGTGTACCATCTATTTGGATCTCATTTTGCAAACCACCCTCATCTTTATAAAACAAATATTGAACATCATACAGAGGTGTTTTGGATTTGTCTAGGTGTGCCATTGGCTCAAACTGTTGCGCCAGCGACTCAAACGGATAATCTTGATTTTCGTAAGCCATTAAGCAATTTTCTTTTACTTCCTGTAAAAACTCAGTGAGTGTCTTTTCTTTTTCCGGCTTACCACTTAATAACAGCCTATTGATAAACACCCCGAGTATATCTTCTGTATCTCTGTGCGTTCTTCCTGACACGGGTGTCCCTAAGACAACGCCTTGATTACTATAGTTTTCAAGGACAAGCATCATCATTGATAACCATGCCATAAATTCTGTCATGTCCATTTTTTGACTGATTTTCATAACTTTGTCACTGAGTTTCTGGTCAAGTGTCTGTACAACCACATCTCCACTGAACTTTTTCTCAGACGGTCTTGGAAAATCTTCCGGCAACTGTAGTCTGGGTACACCATGATCAAAATGGCTCATCCAGTAATTTTTTTGATCATCAAGCGCCCTATGCAGAACCCATTCACTGTAGTCTCTGTATTGCAACTTCACAGGAGGAAGGATACCGTCTGCATATAGTGTGATAAACTCTGCTAGTAACAATTCACTGGACATTCCATCCGAAATGATATGATGACAGTCCATAAAGAGCACATAATCCGCTTCCCCTGTTTTAATTACGCGTGCCCGCATTAAGGGCGCTTGTGTCAAGTCAAAAGGACGGACAAAATTCCGCGCAAGGACTTCAATGTTTTCTTCAGCATCATTTTCCTCAAACGTCATGTCCATTGTTACGCTGTCATGGATTTTTGCGACGGTTTCATTGTCAATCAAGTGAAAACTTGTGCGCAAAATTTCATGACGCGCCAATAATGCTTCAAAGGCGTTTTCAGCTTTTTCTACATCGAATGTCCCTTTTACTTTAAATGCCGAAGGGATGTTATTGGTCATGTCCACCCTATTATAATCCCACAAATGCGCTGACAAGAAGTACAGCTTTTGTGATGGCGATATCGGATAATATGCTTTGTCATCAGCTTGAGGTATCGGCTCGTAGCTACCTTCATGGTCCGCTAATGCGAGTGCAATACCCTCCGCTGTCACGCCTTGGAAGATATCCTTTATCCCTAACCGCACACCCGTTGCCTGCTCTATTTGATTCACTAGCAGTGTTGCCTTAAGTGAATTGCCGCCCAAATCAAAGAAGCTTTCTTTGATCCCAATAAGCTCCATGTCAAACATTTTTTCGAAGATGTGCACAATGGTTTCTTCTGTTTCAGTGTTTGGTGCGACATATTCTTTTGTCACGGCAATCTCAATCTTGGGTAGCGCTTTTTTGTCCAGCTTTCCACTGCTTGTCACAGGAAACGATTCCATTTTCATGAAGTGGGTCGGCACCATGTATTCAGGTAGGTTGCTGCGCAGACGCATCTTAATTTGCTCGGCATCTATCTCCACTACACTCAGCACATAGGCACATAATACCTTATCTCCATCGTCATTGCTTTGCACCACCGCCACCGCATCATTGATCCCAATCAATTGCCGCAGCGCACTCTCTATTTCCCCTAGCTCTATCCTAAAGCCACGGATCTTTACTTGGTCATCGATCCTACCCAGATATTCTATATTTCCATCTGCTTGCCACCTTGCTGCATCGCCGGTGCGATATAGCTTTCCTCTGCCATATGGATTATCGATGAATTTTTCATTGGTTAACGCTTCACTGTTTAAATAGCCCTTTGTTACACCCACGCCCGCAATGCATAGCTCGCCAATCATACCCACACCGCACAACACCATGTCGTTTAAGATATATGCCTGATAATTTTCAATTGGTTTACCAATCAAAACTATTTCTGTTCCGGGTTCACAGTCAAAACAAGTCGCAAATACGCTGGTTTCTGTCGGTCCATAAGCATTGATTAGCTTAACCTCTCGATTTTGTGCGCCTATTAGTTCATAAAAGCTTTTCACACAATTGACAGGCAAGGCTTCACCTGCGGCGAACACATAACGCAAGCTCTTAAGCATCGCACCATATTTTAATGGATTCGCTGACACATGAGCCAAAAACACTTTTAACACAGAAGGAGCAATTTGCATTTCAGTTAATTGATATCTTTCAATCGCCTCACACATTTTTGCCGGTTCTTTCTCATCGCCCGATGCCAAAACATATGCTTGCGCACCCATTAGTCCCCATCTGAATATATCTGCTATTGACACATCGAAAGTATATGCCGTTTTTTGTAAAATCTTCGCTTGTCCATCAATTGGATAGTTCTTTTGCAGCGAGTAAATCAGATTGACCGTTCCCTGATGTAGTCCGATTACACCTTTGGGCTGACCTGTTGTCCCCGATGTATACAACAGATACAATGAGTCCTCTGCGGTATTTACGATCGGCAAATCACTTTCATCACCTACATACAATGATGAGTCCGACAGGTCAAGCACAGGGAGCTCTAGCTCATATGCCTCTACATCCACTCCATAAGTCAGTATC
>Ga0123355_10009616_pt1 | contig 14732 bp, 8 predicted proteins | sample TergutEmb28metaG_3_FD_89872 | JGI IMG/M metagenome (GOLD analysis project Ga0123355, IMG submission 89872) | Embiratermes neotenicus P1 segment gut microbial communities from Petit-Saut dam, French Guiana - Emb289 P1 | ecosystem: Host-associated > Arthropoda: Insects > Digestive system > Gut ...
GTAGTGGTGGTGATGGTGGTGGTAGTGGTGGTGGTGGTGGTGGTGGTGGTGGTGGTGGTGGTGGTGGTGGTGGTGGTAGTGGTGGTGGTAGTGGTGGTGGTAGTGGTGGTGGTGGTAGTGGTGGTGGTGGTGGTGGTAGTGGTGGTGGTGGTGGTAGTGTTGGTGGTGGTGGTAGTGGTGGTGGTAGTAGTGGTCGTGGTGGTGGTGGTGGTGGTGGCGGTGGTGGTAGTAGTATTTATATTATCATTACCATTACATGTATTACTTTCAGTGGTCGTAATTATAGTGAAAGCTGAAGTGGAAACAACAGTAAGAACAAGAAAATATACTTAATTAAAAAAGAAACTAAATTTATCTTCAAGTTTAATCATACAATAATATCTCATAAGTTACACTTCATATGCAAATGTCGGTTTTAATTCTAAAAGAATTCATAACACGACGAATCCTTATTCGAAACTGTCATTTATAAAATAAAATCGGGAGATTGAAGTGGCCCATTATGTTCTATATAGGATCAAAGCAGGCTAGCCGGCATCCTCGAACTAGATTCTTCAAGCAAAGTTTCTGTTTCTTGCCCATCACAGTCTGTCCAATGCACGGATATTCTTTCTTCAGTTCATTCCTTTCGTAACTGGATGCTTAACTCAATGCAGTTTAACTATTCAGATTTACAATATCCATCGCAGATAAACGAAAGCATTTCATTCTTAACCATTTGAAGAATGAAAGGAATCTGATTTATATTTAAATGTTCATCTCGTACCGCGCAGTAAACACTTTCCTTATGCCTTACTTAAACAATTCGATAGATTCTGTGCAGGGAAAAATCTCACTTTTTGTTTGCGAAAATCTTATTACAAGCGTAAGTACAATCAGCGCTGTTAAGTGTCAAACATGACGGTACACATAGTAACCACTGGGCTTTAAACGGTTAAATTTAGTACAAAGTCCAGACTGCGCTTCGACAAGATTACTTCTCTCCCATCCTCTACATTTTTCCACTTTCCGTACACTTTCTCAAACTCACAGAGGAATTGTCACCCTGTCGTACATTTCACTATTTTCTATATTGTCCTACCACAAATATCACCGGTCACTAATATAAAATGCCACGCCGTTATTAGTATTCAAACCGAACAAGCGGACTGCCAAATTAACATAACAAACAAACCCAGTTCTGAATAGATCGTTCGACACGGTCATAGGATCATGAAATTAATTAAAGTTTCGCATTAATTCTGATATTCCACATGAAACCCTGGACGTAAAAGTTAGCATCACGTCATAGTTTTGAGGAAATAATTATTTTTCTGTGTTGAGTTTTGATTCATACAGCGTGTTTCTTTACTTTCACGTTTCAACTTATTTTTGTCATGCGTATTTGTCAAGCAAAAGAGTAGCGTATGATGTCTCATAAAGTGAGCATATGATGTTTCATAATGTAATAATGCCTGAGAATGTTAACATAATGACATCGCAATATAAGCACACGATGTCTCATATTCTGAGCATATGTTTTCTCGCAAGAAGAGCATGTGATGTCTCAGAATGTGGGCATGTGATGTCTCAGAATGTGGGCAAGTGATGCCTCAGAATGTGGGCAAGTGATGCCTCAGAATGTGAGCATGTGATGCCTCAGAATGTGGGCAAGTGATGCCTCAGAATGTGAGCATGTGATGCCTCAGAATGTGGGCAAGTGATGCCTCAGAATGTGAGCATGTGCTGCCTCAGAATGTGGGCAAGTGATGCCTCAGAATGTAAGCATGTGATGCCTCAGAATGTGGGCAAGTGATGCCTCAGAATGTAAGCATGTGATGCCTCAGAATGTGGGCAAGTGATGCCTCAGAATGTAAGCGCATAACGTCTCATAATTTCAGAACGTGATGCTGCATAAAGTGAGAATATTTTGTATCATAATTTAGACATTCGATGTCCCAAAATATATGTGTAAAACGTCCCTTTGGTGAGTAAGAAGTTTATTGTTGGAATAATATATTTTCAAACTGCGTAACGAATGGGCAAGTGCGTCATGTCTTGCAAGTATATAGAATGGAGGCTAAAAATTATGAATGTCAAATTTTAAATTTCAATTTCCAGATCAGCATATTCAATAGTTAAAAACTAGCTTATTTCTGCGTTTTGTAAAAATAAGGTAAAAACATGACTATGTAGTGTAATAGCTACATAAGCATCGAGCTTCTAGCGAAGTATTTAATTTTAATACCTATAGCCAGGCATTAACATCATGAAGCTGTAGAAATCGTGTAAATGACACGCCAAAATTCTGTGCGTATCTCCAAGATAACGCAATGCATCTGCATAACTAATTAAATTCTCTGACGCTCTTTAGACAAATAATGGTCGTTCATCATAAGAATAACACGAGGCATACCACACTGTGTGGGTAAATACAGTTCTTTGATGTTAAATCTGATGGAAGAGAGTTGCCACTGTGTTTTAACGGGTTAATTTATCGGAAAATTTTTAACGTTCTCATATTACTACTAACGTACTGCACGACTCGCTTTATATATTGAAGCTGACAGAACTGGATCCGTAAAATAATGCATTTAAGTAACAGAACAGTGATAAGCAAATCCACTTGCCGTAAATGGACGTCAAAATCATCACATCAACCAAGGCTTCATGGTGTACGAACCTTACCTGAAAGAAAGGAGACCTCTTGAGTAACAAATTGAATATAATTGATTTTGTCATGGATATCAAGTATGAAATAAAGGGCAAGAGTAACTTTAAACCAGACTACAGGCGTCACGTCACAGAATATAGTAATAACTTAATTCGTTCAGAATACTTATTTGTTGAAAATGTTTTTATGTATTTAAGTAAAGTACTCATCTACGTACAAATACACTTTAATTTTATTTCTTGGACACTGTAAGAAGCTATCAGTATCGATGATTAATTTATATGGCGTCGAATGGAAGAATTAATCATTAACTGGATGGGATAGTAAAGGAATGAGGAGCCTAATGATCTGTACTCCTCTCACAATAATGTTCGGGTGATAAAATCGAGAAGAATGAGATGCAAGGGGCATGTAGCGCGTATGGGGGAGAGGAGAGGCGTATGCAGGGTTTTCGTGGGGAATACTGAGGGAAAGAGACAACTTGGAAGACCCAGGCGTAGATGGGGTATAATATTAATATGGATCTTCAAGAAGTGGGATGTGGCGGTATGGACTGGATCGAGCTGGCTCAGGATAGGGACAGGTGGCGGGCACTTGTGAATGCGGTAATGAACCTTCGGGTTTCATGAAATGCGGGGAATTTCTTGATTAGCTGGAAACCGATTAGCTTTTCAAGAAGAAATCTGCTCCATGGAATAAGTAAGTAAGTAGGTAAGTGATAGTGAAGGAAGCTGTTGTCGTCTGATCGAGGTACTAACGTGTCAGTTGTCTGCAGGAAAGGAAAATCACAAGAAGAATATCAGGGTCGACAACGACACGTTCGAAGCGAAAAACCACGTATCTCCCACGGAGAATAAGTGATGCAGTCTAATGGGAAGAATACTGAAGGAGGATATCGCAGCTTACCTTGTGATATTATCAGAGTATGTCCTCGAACGGACTCAGGAAAACCATAAAAAATTTAATATTTCGTCTGTAAGCCGAGATTCGAATTTGGTAAATGCTTAACCCTTAACCCGCTAACGTGGAAAATATGGTGAGATCCTAATAATGCCAGCAAATTGCAGATGGGATTTAACTCGGCGTTTAAAGGGTTAATACGAAGCTTTAACCATTATCAGGCAGACTGTAATTTTTCGGGCACAGTTACACAGGTCGGTATATTTCGATAGGATACAATTTACAGTTAATATTTCAGAATCTCACAAAAACCAAAAACCTACTACATTCTACACTAGGAGCCTCCTAGTTAAGGAAGTGGCACGGTTTAAAGGGGTGTAGCATAACTTTAACTCAAATACAGTAATAACCACATACACTAAATGATTTGACGTTGAAAATATCTGCATTTTTCCCACAAAGTGTAGGCCTATTTTGAGTTTCATATGATCTGCCAGCAAAGAGAAATTATTTCCCATGACAGCATCATAGATTCAATGGGAATGGTCCCCCATATTACAACGGCAGTCTGCTAACGGTGAAAAGGCTGCAGACAATAATAGTTTCCAGCAAGTATTTTACATAACGAGGAACTTGAAAATCAAGGAGCAGTAATTGTCCAAAATTATTCGTGTTTATTAAGTAAAGTTACATTTTCTGTATAAATGCTTTAAACTTATACTGATTAAAAGGAAAATAAGAAGTAATAGGTATAAGATAATTTGGATCTAATAAGACAATATGGCTTAAAAATTGGGGTCGCCAGTATAAAAATCCTGCAAACTGTTGCTGTATTATACCCATCTGAAACTGAAGCAAATATAATTTTATTAATTTCAGGTTTCGACAGTATAATAAGAACTATGCTGCAGCTACCAGCCCTGTACCTGTAAGTACGGACATCTATCTGCGGAAGCAAAATTATAATTATTGCTGCCACTTTTACAGCAGTACTCCAGATCTCAGGAAATCTGTCGTACTTACTGAAGTGCCAAGTTTGACGGCGCACCAAACCACTTAACAAATAATTGCCGTTATGTGGGTCACAAGGGGGGACACCAGGCAGTATTGATCGACAAGAGTACGAGCAACAGACGCACCGTGCATCTCAATTCCCACAGCTTCAAAATCTTAACAAGCAGCCGTAACCTTTCAGAATGTCGCAACATCTAGTAGGCCTACCGAAAGAACTTTTGTGGAAATGTGAAAATGAATCAGACGTAAGTGGCCCTTCGGCTTAATTAAGCATCACACCATGAAGACATGTGCAGGAGAAGAGGCAGCTTCACATCCCAGCAGTCTCATCACCCCTCGCCTTCTTTCGTGGAAAAACACCCTAGTACAAATCGGTGCACCCAGAGCTGTAATGGACACTGTGGGGACAAAGATTCCCTTTTTTTATGTTTTGCTGATCGTGCATCTCAGTATAATCTTAGTAATTAACCAACTTAATGCACAAATTCCTGTTTTACAAGTTTATTACATGCCTCTATATGTTTCGAGCACTATGTGCTTATCATCAGGAGGTCAAAAGTGTATTATACAACATCTGGTATCATCACACAATTTTGACCTCCTGATGATGAGCACATAGTGCTCGAAACATATAGAGGCATGTAATAAACTTGTTGTAAACAGTAATTTGTGCATTAAGTTGGTTAATTACTAAGAAAAAAGATTCCTTGGTCGCTCTGATCACTTTTCTGATTTAGTTCCCTCGGCTCATAAACAGTTTGGGTCTTGTTTCGTTGGGGTTTGAAAGCGTATATTTTCGTAGATATATAGCCAGAGAGTCCGCCGTCTCCGAGGTCAGGTTAACATTTCTACATATTTTAAGGCCTTATTGTAGTCTACATTCCATGTAACGAATGTCATGTCATGTGAATCAACGTTTGAAAATCCGGCCCTTGCAATAAACTTTGAACACCCTTCCAATACCCTACATTCGTTCTGAGGTTGTTCGTATGAAATACTCCAAAGGACGGACGCAAACATCGCATACAGAACTTAGTGTACGTAATTTTCAGACACAATGTATAACTAATTATAATTAGTAACAACGCATTTTTTCCATTGTAACAGCGCTCTTGATTTAGTAAGGAGTTTTCAGAGCGCAAAATATTACATGAAAAGGTAATTCTCAATAGTCAAACACAATACTTTTATTATTAACAAATATAAACGTAAATTAAACAAATCTATCTGCTCTCTCTCTTATTCACTTGTGCCTATATTCTCGCGCTTAGTAAAATAATGAAAACTAACACTGCTACCTCTTACGTAACAATTACGCACCCCAAACCAAAGTCTGCATCGTCTGGTTCTGTATCCAGAAAGTGAGAATTACTATCGGTGATGCAACACATGTCAGAAATTTCGCTGTCAAGCTTCATTAAAACATGTTCTAATTCGTCCCCATACAGATTATCCCTTGTTCATAGCGTCTGGTTTTATGCATAAAAGTAAAACAGCAATATTCCAGTCTTCCGTGTTTATATGCACATGGTAGCTTCACATTTGACTACAACTGTAATGACCAACAGTGCGTATTAACGAAATAATATCATGTAACAGGGAAAAAATCAAAACCGCTTGAGGGAATCTGTAGGGTGTCGAAGTGACAAACAGTCCACTTCTCACATGCGATTCGCACAGAACGATTATTAGTAGTAAGACAACCATGCATAATTCTAGATGAGTACGTAGGAAAAGGTTGTTGTACTGCTGTCAGCTGAGACAAGGAACGTAATGGTATTGTTGTATGTAAGAGGATGACAAATGGGCTTTCTCGCACCTCCAGTGTTCATCTCACTGCGGAAAGTAACACAACGTAAAGACGAGGACCAGAGAATTTTTTTTAACAAGTGCTCAAATACGGGTTGGGTAGTAGGGGAATAGTTGCCTTTACTCTGGATGGTATATTTTGCTAAAGAAAGTTGCCGGACGCCTCCACGCCCGGTAAGTTGACGCTTACTCCAGCCAGCACGTATCTTTAGTGTGCTACGCATTGTGTAGAGACAGTGTAACAACCATGTTACCGCTACCGCAACCGCCGCATGTCCCACGTCGAATGCAGCCCGGAACGTTTCGTAACAACGGCTGCTACCTGGCATGAAGTACGCGGATGCAAAATCACTTCCACGACAAATGTGCTTGCAGTTAGCTTAGTGTGCCTGTCGATACTGCTTTCATGAAGGTGGCCATTATTTAAATAGCCATAAACTGAGTTCATAAATATAATTATTTTTCCACGAAACACAGCGTTTTTAGCACAAGAAGATTTCTTCATAGCTGATCTAGAAATGACAGATATCGAAAACACGGTACAAGGAAATGAAACGATGGAGAACCTAGAGCCTTCTCCAGATGTCAGCGTCCATTGCTGAGTGTCCTACATGATACAGAATTGACATCTGGAGACAGTAATAATCGTGGACCATCGTGTTCCTTCGTGGATATAGCTCCACTACCGAAAGGAAGAAAACAGATAACCCTAAAATACAAAACGAAACACGCACTCAGTGGTTCTCACATCCACCCCACACACAATGATTCTGAAAGAAACAACGGAAAAGCGACAGACCGCTCAAAAAAAGCACGAAACATAAAAAGAAAACGAGCAATTCTTCTCTTCAGCAGAAAAAGGAAACTTGTCGCTGAAAATTTCTTTCAGGAAGTTCTTCAGAATATGAGATCGTGTTGATGAATATGTGCGATGACAAAAGTGGTCTTTGTGATGAAAACACATAATAAATAAAGATTAAAATTACGGTTATTATTATTATTATTATTATGTGTGTTTATTTAAAGTCATTCATGCTTCGTGCAATAAGACAAGTCACAGCATATATATTCGAAAAACTGTACTATAATTAGATACAACAGTACTCAAACACGTGGTATTCCTCCTGCCTTTTTCAGCCATTTTCAGGAAGGTGTTCAACAAAGACAGAGCAATAATGGCTAATTATGTCACAGATGCGCAGTCGTAGATTTGAAATACAGATATTAAAATGGTTAAAAACATTAAAAATCATACTACAATGTGTATTGCAATAGTTATTATTTAATAGCAAACAAATATCGACTGCAGAAAAGTCTTCCTTTTCAGGAATATATCCCTGTATATCGTGTGGCAGTTTGTACCATCAAGGACGAACACACAATGTACAGTACATTTGTGACTATTTAGGTTAACCATACCAATGAAACAGACATTCATAACAACCCACTATTTTGCTTGCACTTGTATTAAATTCAATGATCACCTATGGTCCAAGATTTTTAATAGATGATCAAATTTTCGCAGGAATTTCGACAAAACCCAGAAAAATCTGAGGTGTTGTATTTAAAATGTTGTACTTCTGTCACTGTACGGTGCAGCCAAATGCTATATAATGAATTTATGGTTCCCCCCTCCCCTTCCGCTGTTTCCACACTGTATCCTGCAGAGACATTTTCGCCCGAGCGCTGGCATGAGAATTTTAATTGGCCTCTGCTGATGCTTGCCACGTTGGCTTATTTTCCTGTATCATTCACAGTTGGTTCTGATTTTTCCTCCTGCTGCTGCAGCGGCAATTTTTTATACACTTTAAATTGAAAACTTAAAATTTCCACTTCCCTCTTCTCTGTCCCGAAACTCTGTGTGACATTTATAACATCACACTGATTTGTAAATATTGTGAGGATAAGATAAAGATACAAATATAACGAACTCGAAGAAAAAGTGTTACCCTTACAATGCATGAAGAAACCATTCGGCGGAAGAACACTGGATATTTCCGACCATTCGCCTTCATATGCTTGATTCGATGTTGTCGTTACCAGTCACCTGAACTCAGATATTATCGAAGGATGTGTTAAATATTCGGCCGCGTATTTCGGCTTTCCCCTATCAGAACCTTTCTACCATCGCTCCATGCTCATACTTCATACATAAAGAATCGACGCTACATAGCCTTAGTAATTTAAAGCGTAGTAGACGTATAGCTACAGTCATTATAAACCTCGGTAAGAGATGCCCGTGAGTTCCCAGCTTCACGCCTGGCCCCCTTTACCACCACTCTCCCTGCCGGCAAGGAATCCCCGGCATCTATTCAAGAGGCTTGGTGGACCCAGAGTCTGTCTGACCGTTCCGGGAATAAAATCACGGCTAGTCCAGCCCATAACCCAGTCCCTATACCGAACACGTTATCCCCGCTCCAGTTTTCTGTCTTATGTCATTAGTGATGAAACCAAACAATATTCATTTTACTTGAATCTGTAGGCCCTCTTTAACTGTAGACTGCAGGCGAATGTGCATAGACTATTCATGTTTTGACGCTCAATCTACATGCAGGAAGACAGAATTGCATATTTTGCATTCCTGTGTGGATACCGTAACTGGAAACACACTAAAATATTTCATGTAAAGATTGGAATTCCTCTATGATGTATTTGCATTCTAGTGAGTCAATGCGCTGTTATGGACAAATACAGGGCTTTGAATTGTAGAAATGCAAATTACAAATGATCGGGAGGGAATATGTAAAGAATGTGTCATGACTGTACTAGGTCCAGTACCTGAATTCCTCTCAACATGTAGAAATATAACAACAACTTATGAAATTTGTCTTTGCAATACCACCTAATATTTTCTGAAAAAAATATTTTAAATCATCACCTAACTGAAGAGGTTAAGCACCTCACTCGTACTCTGTAGGTATTCGGTTCAAACCTCGGCCTGGACACAGACTGTCCTGAGTTTCTTCGTGGTTTCCCACAGCCCAAACAGGAAAATTCCGAGAAGGCATTTCAATTACGCCATGACAGCTCCCTCCCACAAAATTATTAACTGAATAACCCACCAGTGGACGCTACACGTGTATTCTGTGGTATATTCATTTTCGTGAAGAAAATCACAAAATAATTTGAAGTCAAAACTCATTTCGAGAAATTCAGCATGCTCGCGCCTTATCAAGGTACGGAATAGTATTTTCACATAAAAAAGAGAGTTCTTCCCATTATCTTGTTGGTCGCCCACTTTCCCTCGCCCTTCATGTGTCAATTCTAAGATGTATTTGAGTGTATGTTTTGTCTAAGAACGCTGTCAATTTCTACGAGTTTGTAGCGTCGACGGTATAACAATGGAATGTGAGTATAGAGAAATGGTGAACTGAAAATGACGGGGGGAAACTGAAGTACTGGGGGGGGGGGCGGCAAAACTATTCCAGCGCCATCTTGTTGACCACAAATCCCAATTCTAAGGTCTTACTGGCACATCTGCTGCAAGACTAACTGCTCGTCTTTGGGGGTTTCCTTCGTTACTTGTTTCTTTTCAAGTATCACTGACGCCACACTGCACACCTCAATTAAGTATTCAGCTGCAAAAGTCAGATTTCATCACAATTTATTTAGCAGACTAAGAATATTTCTTACTACACAGCCAACTTTCGTCTAGTAAAGATTTTTAACGCGCATTCTGGAGGGTAACATAACCCAGGTCCCTGATAGTCGACAGGTTCAGAGACGCTCTAAATTCGCCAAAGAACTAGATTATTTTTAGTACAGAATGCCGTCGTGTTTGGTCAATCACTGTAGTTCCACTGCAGTATGTTCTACCGCTCTGTAACTGTAAATACGTACTACGTACTGTGCGTTTATGAATTATGGCAATATATTTCGACAATTTTATTGTTTTCAGATCATTTATATATAATAACACTTAGGAAATTTAATTTTAAATACTTGCAATTTTTTCCCCCCAGTGCCCCCACATGTCCTTGTGGACTTCGTGGTCTTGCCTCCTGGGCACGGCAGAAGTGTAACCGACTTCTGAGGTTGGGACGCCCGTGAGGCGCGGTTACGTTGTCCCGATGATGTGAGTGGTGATATAGAAGGACGTAGTGCCAGGAGGGCCCTTACACCTAATTTCTACTAACCTACCCACACCACGGTCACCGCGGGAATCCTCCTCTTCAGGGAAAATCCCCACGGTAGAACCGGGAATCGAACCCGGGACCTCATGATTAGTAGGCAGAGACTCTGACCACTAGACCACGAGGCTGGACATACTTGAAATATAAATATATGTATATACACTTTCATATGTTGTATAAACTGAAGCAGGACGACGTACAAAACACCTAATGTGTAAGGGAAAGAGATGAGAATAGGAAGAAGTAAAATAATAAAGGGAAGGACGGGAAAGATGTGAATTGCCTAAATTGACTTACTACCCCCCCAAATTTTCCTTGAGAGACTGAGAAATGTCAAGAAAACCTTTCAGAATATCCATGCACAAAACCGAGATTTGAACACAAAACCTTCCACATACGAAGAAGTTCAACTCCCATTTATGCTCATTGCTCTATTTTACAGCTTGCTTCACATCTGCTTTTATCCAGGAGGGATGGGATGTTCCGCAATAGAACTCACTCGACCGAGGGTACATGACGTTGGTCTGTCTGTTGACACTTCATACTGCGGCCGAGAAATATGGAAACAGTGTAAGCGATGTCTTGATGTCAGTTTCAGCCATACTCGTGCATGCAAAATTACAGCCTCAATTGATATGGAAATTTAAACCCCATTTCTGTGGAAAGTCATATTTAAATAAACGTAATTTATTAAAACACATCTATTATGTGTTTCTGTAATCTCAAAGGCAGAGCAACACTTTCAAACAAAAGCCTCGTAATCCAGTTCAACCTCATGTCTCGAGATATAATGTGAAATGAAGAGTTCACTAATTAAAACTATGTTTTTGTTCCCCGTAAAATTACGGAAGCATCTACTGGAGCAGACGAAGATTAAATTGTAACCGACTTGCTTGGGAATCCTCCCTTCCGTGAGGTGAACAATATTCATGTGATTATTCGTGCCTTAACCGTCTGAGGACTTAAATTACTCTAAGCACAATTTTAAAACTGATCCCTCCCCTCACAAAACGACGCTCTTCGTTACACAAAGCATTCTGTTAACGACGTTAGGCAAAACAACCCCTGTTTCTTGCGAGCATCTTGTAAAACACATAAACATTCCTTAGGTTTTGTTAATGTTGCAGCAAATGGTACACACTGTGACCACTACGCTGGGAGATAAAATTGTGTTACACAGTACATGTTTAATTTCGAGAGGTAGGTCCCCATATTTTGTCAAGAAATTAACATCCCCTTTTGTGGTAAGCGATACTTCATTGCCTTTTATAAAAATTCCCGCAAATACACATTCACAAATATCTCTTCAAAGTCCATTTTAATATTATCCGCCTGCTTACTCTTAGACCAATCAAGCACATTCTTCCCTTCAGACTTCCGACTACAATTTTGAGGCATATCTTGGCTTCGCCATAATTAATAGATATCATCATATAATCTGCAGGTCCATCTTTCAATATAAGCATAACTATTATTATTATTATCATCATCATCATCATCATCATTATCATCTCCGCTTTCATACTTCCGGTCTGGCAGAGAACACCCAAAGACAGGGTTTCTCGTAATGTGGAACGACCGAGGAGCTGTCACCGGCCGCTATACAGAAATTCATGTCTTCCGCTCTAAGGAGCACAGTCCCACCTTAAGGCGGAACGCATGGGACTGAGCACCGCTGAGCAGGCGGCGTCACTCCGCAGCCATGACCTTGTCCGGCTATCACCTGAACATCCTGCACTATATAATTTACTCTTTAACGATCGTAACGGCTGTTGCAGCGATGTTAAAGTACAGCGGCCGAGTTTTGGATACAATAAAAATTCTCATTCTCGTGAGTGACTGAGTCACACTTCGTTTCCGTGGTTGTTAGCTCTGGCTTCTGTGTGACATCACAAGCTCGATTTCCATGGAGTCACACCAAGGAAAAGTTTTGGCTTGAATATGATGTCACCCCCTCAAAAGGAAGGAGCCCGTGGCATTCTGTTTCATAATCACGTCAATAAATTGTAATTCCTTCATTTTAGTGCTATACTTTCTTCCATGTTTCGGGTATTGTATCTGATAACAACCGACAAGGGTTTAAACCGATGCGTACATCACAGCATGTGAACGGTGGGACAGTGCGTAGAAAATGACATATTAGTTTGCTAATGGAACAACACGATCTTCGATCTGCGACCCTCTGTAATCTCGGCCTTTCTGTGTCCCGCGCCAGTTGTGTCGCCATGACAACGAGAAAGTGAGCACAATAAAGGTCAGTCAGAGCAACGTATTAATGAGGAGTCCAATCCATTTCTTGCTAAATAACAAACCAGCCTTATTGTAAAATATACACATTAATAAGCTCAATAAAGAACAACAGCGCTCCGAAGGTATGGTTGAGTTCTGCGAACAAAAAGCACGAACTTAACACTACTTCTATCATTTGTATCACCATCAAACATGGAGTATAAATACTATTTATCAATGTCAGTAACACAAAAGATGCCAAGCACGAAAATCACACCTCATAAGCCTACATATCTCTTGCACTAACTTCTCGCTCCGCATATGTACTGGCTACTATAAATGAAGCCAACAAAAGCACACAATTGTTTTACAGTTACAATAACATTATAACAAATACTAACCCCTACATGTTTCGGGACTTAGTGGCCCATCATCAGAGAAATCCCTGTTGGTGGGCCAAAAAGCGAAAACGAGTGTATCTGACAATAACATCAACAGGCTGGGCTGTATTTGGGAATCCTCACATACGCAGAGCGTCACTCATATGATGACAATTCATAGTTATGCCCTACACAGTCCAGAATTATTTCAGCCACTTATGACAAGGTGAGAACGGAAATATTGCCCCTGCGACGTGTCCAGTTGTATAGAAACGCTATTTTAACCCTTATCCTGCTAACGTGGAGAATAGGGTGAGCTCCTAGTAATTCCACCAAATGGCAGATAGGATTTAACTCGGCGTTTAAAGGGTTAAATACTCCCTTTTGCCAGTCTACTCGCATTATATACCGAAACTCTCCCATTAGATAAAGGTCTTTTTTCCTGCAGCATGAATTGTGTTAATTCGGCGTCAATTCGTTTATTTGCCAGTGGAGATGCAATAAAATCGATTTTCACGAGTGTGAAATTGATAATTAAAAATGATTACTGGGCTCGTGTCATAACATTCTAGTGTGCTGCGTACAGAACACATTATATTAGAAAAATTCTGCTTAGATGCAATGCACAAATCACTCGGCACACTCGTGATTCGATTCGCAACTTCATTAAATTAATGAACATATAAACTGCGCGCACCGTCCGGTGAATCGCAGTAATCACTTTTGTTCGTCTCACATGTACAAGTGTTGGTGCCTTATCAAAAAACAGGTAACGACTGCGAAGACGGGCGATGGGGGTTGTTTGTGAGGGATAGAAACTGAAAAGCATATTTTGAAGATTTAATAGTATAAACAACAAGCTAGATGCAACAACAACAATTTATTAGTAATTACAATCAGCTCAACATGTTTCGGGCGATATTTTCGCCCAATCTCAGGAGCACTAGACTGTGTTTACAACTTGTGGTATAACGCACCGAAGAAGTTGCCTGCTGGTTACAAGGTTGTCACCAGCAGGCACCACCGCACAGTCTAGTGCTCCTGAGGATGGGCGAAATTATCGCCCGAAACAGGTTGAGTTGATTGAAATTACTAGCAAATTGTTACTGTTGCATCTAGTTGGTTGTTTATACTATTGTATCAGAGATGCACGGTCACACAGACATCAAATTCGAAGATTTAATTTATCTGGAGGTAGGTCAAAAACACCGCTGTGTACACCGCTGAATACGAACGTTCGTAGATAGTGCCAGAGAATATAAAAAGGTAAAGCTCCAAGCGGTTGAGGTTCCCGGAATTTCTAGACAATCGGCAAAAGAAGGTGGCAATGTTATCAGGCGTACGTCCCGGCCGCCTTTGCTCCACACGGAATATCCCTGATACTCATTTCTGTAACAGACGGACCCGACCGCAGGGTCATAGTGGGGCCGGAACGATTAAGACAATGAATAATTCCATCGGAAAACGAACCCGCGACCTTCCGGCTTGTACAGCAGTGCCTCAAACAACTACGACGCCGCATACCACCCCCCCCCCCCCCCCCCCCCCCCCCCCCCCCCCCCCCCCCACCCCCCACACCCGCCGCGCCCAACCCACCAGCGGAGCAGGAAGATA
>Ga0123355_10009617_pt1 | contig 14732 bp, 7 predicted proteins | sample TergutEmb28metaG_3_FD_89872 | JGI IMG/M metagenome (GOLD analysis project Ga0123355, IMG submission 89872) | Embiratermes neotenicus P1 segment gut microbial communities from Petit-Saut dam, French Guiana - Emb289 P1 | ecosystem: Host-associated > Arthropoda: Insects > Digestive system > Gut ...
CCCCAACCTTCTCCCCCCCCCCCCCCCCTCCACGCCACATACACAGCTCTGCAGATTAATAGCTCAAACGTCAGGCCTATTAACCGGGAAAATGTTTTCCCTTCACGCCACCGAAAGATTGTTTGTGATTTCTGTACTCATCCCCCTACAGCCACCGAGATCCCCCCACCCCCGGTCCAACCCACTCCACCATCTCTGCGCACTCTTCAATGTAGCTATTCTACACTCTCTGTTGTCTTTACCTAGCAAGTTGAATACCCCAAACTACGACCCTTTGAAGAGGCTTGGAAACTTGACCGTGCAAACAAACTTTATGGACATGAATATGGAAGTGTTTTCACAAACACGTTAACGGGCATGTCCGTAAAAATTGCGGCCTGCAACAAGGGTAACCCCTGATCTGATGAATGTCTTACGCTAATACAAACAACAGCAATACAAACAAGGCTCAGACCCCGTCTACTCCATCTCTTTCTCCCTGTTATTTCGATTACACTTATTCCCCTCATCATCCATTCCTCTTGAAGGATTATACAGGGTTACTATAAAAAAAATAGACACTTTCAACGTTACGTAGTATCAAAACCGTTAGCGTAGTGGACACACAATTTGCGTAGTAGCGTAGAGGAAAGATGAACATTGTTTTTCAAGGCATTCTTTCTTGACGTCAGCACCACGTCAGCGCCCTTGACATAAATAGGTATGGGTATTTAGTCAATAACACAACAAATTTTCTAGTGATGTTTATTAGAGGATGAATATCAACTACACTTTTCGGCCTAATCGGGCAATCATCAGGTTTTCATCCGAAAGAGTATTAGTGCTTTATATGATTTATGCGGTTATGTCACGATGCTGAGATCTCATTATCCGTGGTATTTATTATTATTACTACTAAGAGACGACGGTGAGGGGGGTCGGGGGAGGTGTGGTATTGTGATGTGGGTATGCGCTAGCTTGGGGTGCAAAGCTCGCGTGGTTTCTATTTCTTATATTCGTAGCCGTTGTCCTGTGTGGGTTTCCAGTTTATTGTCTGTCCTTCATTGATGTCTATCGCTGGTGAGCGTTTGGCTATGGGTTGTGCCCTTGACATCACTGAAGCAAAATGGCTGTTACTGTGGTAGAGAATTTACAGATGTTCTATGTGTGAGCCTTTTGTCGTGTGACAAAAGGCTCACACATAGAACATTTGTAACTTCGTCAAATAAACTTAAAAACATGTACTACAAAATCATGTAAGTAGTATTTTGGCTAAATCATTAATAATTTCATTTCAATACAACATTGAAATTGTCTATTTCTTTTATAGTAACCCTGTATTTATTCACCACACCATACTTATCTACTTTATCCCTGTTTCACTTCGTCTTGTGTGATTTTCTTGGCATCGTTTTTGTATTAACTTCGTTCCTAATAATTAAAACTTCGAACAGGAAATTTGTCCTGAGTGAAATTCAAAGATTAAATTCGTACCGCGCAGTAAGCACAATCCGTATCCAATATAAAAACAACCAGTTAATATTGTGCAGGCAAAAAATCTATGTTGTGGCCAAGTTGCAGAATTTTCAAACGTTAAACCTAATGCTACGTAAAGTAACCACTGGACTTCAGAATGTCAACAACGCAGACTGCAAATACACAGGTACATCAGCTATAGGGTGCGTCTTTTTGGATAACTTAATTACAGTAGCTGTAACATGCGAGTGTTGTAGATGTTACAGAAAATGAGTTCTCCTGAAACACCTTTACACTATTCCTCCAGGCAAGTTCTCGTGCCAAGATTTTCAAAACATAAGATTTTATGAACTTATTTAAAAATTATAAGGAATATCCTAAACTCATACTCGTTCATTGCCGAAAATAGATTATAGGCATTTCTGGGTCAAGGTCATTAGGCCACTTCCCGTAATTTCGTTACGAAACTCCACGTAATTATTTGAATGTTTCCAAACCAACGCACTCTCTTTGGTCCAGCATTTGTGATAAAGGCTTGCAGAGTTTTCGAAGGATTCTTGTCCAAGTGGTGCTCGAGATTCAAAAGAACTTCACATTTCTTTTTACAATTACTTCTCAATATTTCTCCATATTTAAAGGTCCCTTCCAATACCTGAAATATGAAATAGTTGTTTCTCCGACCGGTTAGGAAGGCTATTCCAGTCTGTGCTTGTGACATATAAAACCCACTTTTAGCTGCCAAACACAGATTTAAATGTTTTATAATTTACTCAACCATGTAACTGCAATTTTATTTCTGTTGTATACCAAGTATGTAAGTCTGTGAAACTACAAAGCAAGTTTATTTAAGTAACACAGCAACAAATGCACATATATAGTCTTTAATAATCTAAAATTTACATTAATACACTTAAAACGCTCCTACATGTTTCGATCATACGATCATCCTCAGGGAGCATACTTTGTTCCTTGCAAGGAACAAAGTATGCTCCCTGGGGATGATCGTATGATCGAAACATGTAGGAGCGTTTTAAGTGTATTAATGTAAATTTTAGATTATTAAAGACTATATATGTGCATTTGTTGCTGTGTTACTTAAATAACCTACAAAACGCACGGTGCAACCATAAAGACACAGAGCAGGTGTTTACAAAGGTGTTCCGCCGGAGGACGACCACTCAACTAACACACTAGTAAGCTCTCTGGGGCAGAGTTCTCAGGTAGCCAAATAACCCTCTGAGTGTTATTGAAACCAAATATTCATTACCGTGTTCACAAAAGCCTGCCACTCGTCCCTATCCTCGGCCATATTAACCCAGTCTACAATCTCCTATCTTATTTATTTAAGAACTACTTCAACATTACCCTGCCATCTTGGCGTATGTCTTCCAAGTAGTCTCTTTCCTTCAGCTTTTCTCACAACAGTCCTGTGCAAATTATTCTCCTCCACCACGCATGCTACATTCCCCGCCCATGAACATAAAGACTTTGGTGGTTTAAACGTAACGCGGATGTGACAATATTTGTATTTAATATGCTCTTATACCAGCTGTGCTCGGTGGTTTATTTAGTTTACTATTTATATAAATATCAAAGGCATGGCGTTATTGAAAGTTAAAGGCGCTTGATGTGGGAAATGACGTGATATAACAAACAGCAAAAACGTTTCAATGAATCCCCCTGCCATTAAGTAATGAATTAACTGGATCGCTGTCTGGAGCAGCATCCTTATCGAATATCTGACAAACAGCTTCTCAAAAATCCCCTGCCTTTTATGCAAACCGAAAACTCAATACCGTTTTTACAACATTCAGCCACTTGCCCTTAACCTGAGTCAGACGACTGCAGTCTGGAATTATTTAAGACCCATTTTAATATTATCCTATTCTCATATCAACGCCTTGGACTTCCAGTATCTGCAAATAACTTCTAAAATTGTAAACGTAAAAGTGAAGTTTTCCTTGTCCACGCCATGAAGGTGAACAGAGTTATAGCTCCAGTCATTCTTAACCTCGGCACTAGATGAATGGGAGTGACTAACTTCACGCTCCGGCCGATTTACAGCCGGGAAAGAACCCCGGTACCGTAGCCACAATACTGTCTTTAAACAATTATCAGTGTGGGAATTATACGAGGATCTATCACACAGGCCTATTCCAGACAATAACTATGAGATCGCTGGAGGTAAGAAGGAAAGCATTCATGAACGCGACCCAAGTCTGTGACTGTCCTAACAGTACCATGCCCATTTATACCGGATTAAGTAATCAGTCGCCTGCACAGTAGCCATACAGCAGCAAATGTGGCGGTAAGTGGTGGCATGGCGGTAGACACTAGTTCCATTTAAGATATGGCTTGTATAAACAGCGGCAGAAGTAAATGCATCTAAATGCATGCGAGCGTTGTGACCATCTTCTGCAGAATCTGCTGACTCGGTGGCCTGCGCTCTGTTCGTCTGCTAACGCGCTCCGTCCTCAACGGACGGACTGCCGCCCTGGAGGGGACACAGTAACTCTATGGTCGTTCTTGCAAAGCAAACAGTTGCTCGCATAGCAAGAAATCCTGATCATTTAATCGGAATCCAACGTGAATTATCGCGTTCCGGAATTGCAGGCGATTAATACCCAGTTGGAAAATTCGCTGGAACGCTGGTCGTCCTGGCTGAAGGGTTTTATGTTTTTCCTTAGTCTCTGTAGAAAAATTCTGGGATTAGTAACTCGATGAGGCCAATGCCGCTCCTTCCTTATCCTTTCCAGATTAGCATTTATCTAGTTGTTGCTGTGAGGTTTGAAAACGCGACAGCTCAATAAAAAAGTGAAATTCAAAAATTTCATCATTTCTTCTTGTTCTGAACCACATTAATCCAGTCCACGCTGTCCCATTCTATTCCTTTAATACTTCTTTCAATATTATCCCCCCTCTACGCTTAGATGCCCCGTCCGTCCGTCTGTCCTTTTGTCCTTCCGCATGAAAAAACTCGGCTAGCACTGGACGAATTTTCATGAAATTTTATACGTGACTATTTTTCGAAAATCTGTCTTAAAACTTCGAGTTTCGTTAAAATCTGACAAAAATAACGGCAACTTTGCATGAATACAATATACATTTATAATAATAATAATAAACTACAATTGGGTTGTCATCCGGTGGCAGGGATTGTTTTACATGTATACAAAATACGAAATTGGTTACTAATAAATTCCATATTTAATATCTCGCATAATTCTTCGTGGAATGAGAAACGTTTCAGACAAACTTGTAGAGAGAATCAAAACACACATTTTATGTTCAAAAACATTTTTCCAGAAGTCGTGCCGTTTATAAGATAATGTGGGAAAATATGGTAAACCCACAGAGGCCACAGGCGGCAATATAACACGGCGCATGCGCTTTTCATGCTGCATACCTAAGGTTACAAACACACACTTAGAATATGTAATACTTTGTGCTTTTGCACAGCAACGATGGTTAAGCGAAAGCCCCTCAACATTGCGTCATACGTACATTGCCTGTCTTTTTTCTTATGTACGAGTAATTGAATGGACAGCTAACCCATTGAATTTATTACTTACCATCAATAAGTCTATTGCAAAATCCTTAGTTGCTCCATTCCTGATATTTGCAAATGATCACCCGCAATGACTGATCATCTTCAAGGTCGAAGTATGTAGGACAAAAATGGAAAATAAATAAACACCTAGTAACGTACAAAACTAAGTGTAATACGATTGCATAATGTTCAGCCTGCCATACGGATACCACCCCAACCAGCCACACTGAAACTCCAACACACATCGAAACAAGAACACACAAACAATGTGGTGATACAATAGAAAAGTCGCAGGCTCCTGATGGTGGATGTATTAATGTCCGAAACATGTTGAACATAGAAGAAGTGAAATAAAACTTAATAAATTGTGACATCAAGGTGGTCTCTTATTCTTCAACTATCACAATGATGCACGATCCAATATATATATATATATATATATATATATAAGGTTCATTAAATGGGTCTGAATCACTGCAGAGTATTAAAAACCATCTAATTTCTGGTTAAAAGTCACTGTTGCAAAATATAATAAAATATGGACATCATAAGTATTAGAAGTTAAACTTTTCGTATTGTGTGAAGTGATGTATGAAACAGATAAATGTGGTGAATTATAATCCTGTAATAAAAACGTATTTTTTTATATACATCACCCCACACACTCCAAATAATTGTAACTTCCAATATTTTTATAATCACCTATATTTTATTTTATTATTCAACAGCGAACTTTACCCAGAAATTATATAGTATTTAATATTCTAGAGTGATTCAGACACATTTTAATTAAAATTGCATTATTGTCCGAGAAAAATCGCCCTGACGGTGGCCAAATGAGTGGCTGAAAGATGTTGGTGACAATAATATGATAAAAGTAAAAGGTAAAGGTAAAGTGATCCCGTTATAGGCCCCGTGTGGCCCAGAGAGTGGGTAGAGGTATAGCTCTACTCTTCCATGACCGCGGCACTAGAAGGGGGTGAGTGGTCAGCAGAACGCCCCGGCCGCACTTTACCCCCGGGAAGGACCCGGTGCCCATTTTAAATATGATAAATTATGGTGTATTTGTTGGTCTTTAATACATTTTATGCATCTATTTAATGCGTGGAATATGGAACATATCAAACTGTAGAAAAGTTAAGTTTGCAAAGCGGTAATCAGATGTGTTGCTGGCTAAAGTTTGCAGAAAGACACGCCAGCAAGTCTCGTGTTTGCGATGTTGATGCGCAGATCTATATCTGCACGGTGTGTTAATAACTCACCCCGCTCGCATTGTCTAAACTTGGCGTCTTGGCAATATGCACGGAACAAAAATAAACAAGCCAGGTTGTGAAGGTGTTGAAAATAGCCTCCATGAAGACTGAAACATCATGAAGTTGCCAAGAGAATCGTACATCGTACAAAGAATGGGCTCTTCTCAACTACTGGTCACACTTGTGAACACTTTTTATTTCTTGTTAGTCACAGCTGAAACACTTAATGAACATAGCGTCCTCCTTCCGGCACCTTTAACGATGCGTCGCACTGGATGACGGTCGAGAGACATAAACCTACGTTTAAACCATTGGAATTAGAGCAACACAACGCTTTGCAGTCTATCCACTATTTCGGATCATCTCCCCCCATAAAATTATTCCTCCCTTTAAGGAATAGTGGACATTTTAGTGGTAAAAAATATTTTAGTTTACCATTGTTTAGGTTCTGGCAGTGGGGGAATGATAAACTGAAAATAATTCACGCTGCTACAGAGGCAACCTTAGCCGCCATGTAAATGGAATCCGAAAATAGGGAGATCGCAAGTAGTTGATATGCCATGATCGTACAGACAGATATTCACGACGCCAATATCTGGTAGGAATACATCAGGGATGTGAAAATGAAAATACGGCTCATGTCAGGTACAGGCCATAAAATGTTTGTAACGCATATTCAAATGGCAAATAATAAATAATATACGAATGAACCCAATAAAGCCATCTGATACAGCACATGAACACACGAAGCCATTATACATACTTTACATAGCTTAAATAGTTTACAGTAACAAGAAGACAAAAATATCTAATTGTTAATTACAACTCCACTTACTTTCAACGATCAGAAATTGCGAATTAATCCCATCAGTCTATCGTTACCGTATTGTAATATACCACACACACACACACACACATACACACACACACACACATATATATATATATATAGACTGGCGGCGGGAGGAGTGTAGTCTGTATAACGATTCGCTACGGGCTGTGCGGTCCGGGGTTCGATCCTTGGTGGGGACGAGGTTTTCCGCACACGTCCAAACTGGCTCCGAGGCCAATCAACGTCCTGTACAATGGATACCTATTCCCTTCCCGGGGATAAAGCGAGCAGGGCGTGAAGTTAAACACTCACTTCCACCCAGCGCCCCGTTAAGAATGGGTAGAGCTACACTTCTCCACTCCCTGTACGTCTTCAAGTTGTGGACAAGGACAGTTTTCTGTTTTATACATGTAAAATGTAATGCCTTAAAAGACACAAGAACAAAGAAAGTTAAATGGAAGGATAATTTGAATACGATTGCAAGTTTCATGAGCAAAACGAACCCGAAAGAAGAACTGAAGAATGATATTAAACGTAATCTGCTTTATATAAGGCATCAGTCCGTACCGCGCTGTAAACACTTTCCACTACGGTTATAAAAACCAATCAGTTAATGATGTATAAAGCAAAAGTCTCTGTCTGTTCCGAGATACGTATAAAACACTCAACGCAAAGCGAGCACCACGTAGTACGTAAAGAAACCGCTAGGCTTTAAAAGGTTAATATTGCTTATTATAATTATTATTATTATTATCATCATCATCATCATCATCATATCTGTCTTATAGGACTCGAGGTTTTCATGGCTATGACTAGGAATGTTTATATTTTCTTGTATGTGACGCCATACAGCAGCTTTGTAACTGTCTACGCTTGTTAAACAAATTGAGATCACATGGTAGAAGACAGTAATCAGCCTTATTGTTGTCGTTACTATTTCATTTTCTGTGGCACAAAAGCCCAACTCCGGCCTAGGCCGCCTCATTGTTGAGGTTGACATACACAACCGGAAGGACTCTTCTGAACGGTGAGCAGCCCGTCGCAGAGGCCGCTTCCTTCACAGCACACAACAAAATTAAGAGACAAACATCCATGCCCTCCATGCGAATCGAAACCGCGATTCCAGCAATCGAGCGGCTGCAAGCATACTCCTTACACCGCACGGCCATTGGGATCGGTGTCGTTACTGTTACATTATGGTTTTTAATGTCAATACTACCATTAAAAGCCATCATCACTGCCATAATTTTCGGGACCAAGAAGCTACCGCGCTTCTGGGGTGACAAGCTGTCAGTACCCATCGGAAGGAAGGACAGGTGCATCCTACAACTCGTCTGCTCGTAAGCATATAGAGGCACGTTCTGGTCCTGGCAGGAGAAAGGAAGATATCTGCTTCTGAGCGCAACCGAACCCTGGTCATCCAGCATATAACGAGCTAATTCGACATAGTTGGTCTACTGATTGAGCTGTCCCGACTAATATCAGCAAAAGGGTCACCATCGATCGTCATATCGGTACAGTTAAAAGGGTATTTTGAATGATCGTACACTAATAACATTTTGATATTAGCAGCCAATTTAATATCTGCTACAGTTCTAATTCAGACTGTGTCTCCAGTAAATCACTGCTGATCCCTACTCCAAGTTCTCAGGTTCTCTTAACGTATTAAACCTGACAGGCCCATGAATTCTGACGCATAAACCTGACAAGTAAGTATCGATTAACGTATAACTCTTTCTGCTGCTGACTGCATTGCACGCAGGGATGGGAAATTGGAGCCGAGAGAAAGTAGAAGTGGAAATAGCTCTCCCAGGATTTGTCTACTGATCAGGATATTACAAGAGATACGTCAGTAGAAAACTTATAGTGCAATGAGAATGCAGCTATCTTTCTTGTCTTCATCCAACTTCGGACCTGAAGGTGTAACGTACGAGGTGTAAGCCATGAGACACAGCTTACAATTGAATCGATAAGAAGGATTCAAAATAAGCTGGCCATGGTTAGCTGCTCCGGGGCAGGCTTGAGGACTGCACCTGTTCTCCTCTGATTGGAAAAGTATAAGAGGAAAGAACACGCAAAGCATTTCAAGATAGATATGAGATTCATAGCCCCTTCACAGGCTCGCAACTTCTGAACGCAGAACCCTGCAAGAATACGAACAAGCAGTAGCGTCTGAATTATGAAGTGAAACCGCTGCAGGAGTTCCTGTACGCTGAATATGCAGGTTGCAAACTTCTCCACTGCGTTGATACTTATCTACCAAACTACGCGGTGTCAGGTCCCAGAAGGCAGTAATATTCCCTAAGACATTACACGTTTATCTGTTTTAGGATAAGCAGTAATTAGCTTGTTTGTCTAACATATCGGAGCTATTATTATCAAAGGCCCAGATTATGAAGGCGAAGCAGAATAAGAACACTGAGAAAGAGAAAATCAGAGGACGACGAACAAGAAGAAAAGAATGCTGAAGAAGCACGAGATGGATTATTCATTTATTAATTCATTAAAGAGTCTTAATATACCGCATAAAAATAGTGTACAAGTCAGTGCTCCTCTCTTTCTGGACTCGCAGTCCTCTCCCTTGATGTTACTAATAGTGGAAATGCTCACAAAATTCAACTGAACTAGCGAATCACCGAAGTACTATTAGTCTAAATATTTAGTAAACATATATACAAACAAAAAACAAGCTTGAAATCAAAGTCTATATTCAGTCTGTGAAAATGTTTGTTACCAACACAACGGTAAGGAAAATAAGATCGACGTTAAGGAAATGCACAGAGGAACAGAGTATTATTTCCTATTGAGTAAAATCCACCCAACTTGCAGACGTCCGGTTGAGAAACACTGCTATAGGGACTTACTTACTTACCCCATGGAGAAGAGACCTTCTTGAGACGGTAATCGGTTCCCAGTCAGTCAAGAACTTCCCCGAATTTTATGGAACCCGAAGATTCATTAACGCCTTTACAAGTGCCCACCACCAATTCCTACCCTGAGCCAGATCAATCCCGTCCATGACCCCAACCCGCTTCCTGAAGATACATCTTAATATTATCCTCCCATCTACGTCTCGATCTTCCAAACGGTCTATTTCCCTCAGTTGTACCCACCAAAACCCTGTACATATCTCTTCTCTCTCCCATACGTGCTACATGCCCCGACCACCTCATTCTTCTCGATTTTATCACCCGAATAATATTTGGTGAGAAGTATAGTTCATTACGCTCTTCACTTTGTAGTTTTCTTCTATTCTCTGTTATCTCATCCCTCTTAGGCCCAAATATTCTCCTCCAAACCTTATTCTCAAACAGCCTTAGCCTAGGTTCCTCCTTCCATGTTTCACATCCATAAAAAATGCGACATTATAGTTCTGTATATCTTTATCTTTAAATTTATGGATGGCAAAATGGAAGGCAAACGATTCTGCACCGAATGACAGAAAGCATTCCCTGACTTCAATCTGCTCTTAGTTTCTTCCCGAATAAAATTTTGATATGTTAAAGTTGCCCCAAATATTTGAACTGTTACACCCTTTCAAAGGAACTACTATCAATCTTCATACTAAGACTTCGTCCTTCCTTCTGATCTCTAGACATGGCCAAGTACTGAGTTTTATCAGCATTTACTTCTAGTCCACTCTCCTTACTAGCAACAAATAAAGCTTCTGTGTGTATCTACATAGTATGTACGATTCCGCCAAATATACTAACATCTTCGGCATAAACCAGAAGGTGATGTGTACCACTTGCTTTCAAACCATCCTGATTTACTTGAACCCTCCTTATGGCGTACTCTAGGGCAAAGTGGAAAAGCAACGGCGATAAAGCACCCACTTGTATCAAATCACTCTTAATAGGAAACATATCAGACAAATTATGTCTACCCGGACTCCCCTGTAGTATTCATCCAAACACATTTTTATCGGCCTTATCATTTTCATGAGGATTCCAAACTCAGTGAGAATATTATACAAGATCTCCCTTCTAAATGAATCAGAGACTTTCTGGAAGTCAGTAACTAGCTGCTGCACCGCTTCAGTGTATTCCCATTTTTCTCAAGAATTTTACGAAAGCAAAATTAGGTGTGCCATCCCCGTTGTGTGTTTAAACTATATGGTGAGGTAAATTCAGTCAAAAACACAACTGTAAATAGATGGCTAAATGATGGTGTTTATTAGCAATGAAAACACTACATGTTTCGGCCTATAGCGGCCACTTTCAGGTTTTGACAACTTTCTTGCTAAAAGATTTTTATATAATATGCCTAAATCGCGTGGTGATGTTGAGATCTCATCATCATTTTTAGCAAGAAACTTGTCAAAACCTGAAGATGGCCGCTATAGGCCGAAACGTGTAGTTGTTTTCATTGCTAATAAAGATCATCATTTAGCCATATACTCATAGTTGTATTTTTGACTGAATTTACCTCACCATATAGCAAAATATATGATCAGTAGTTGACCTGCTGCGTCAAAATCCATACTAATGATCCCCAATAATTTCCCGTATATATGGAGTTTAACTTTACAGCAGGATGTTGGATAAAATTTTCTAAGTAATTGACAAAAAATTATATGCCTCTATAATTACCACAATCACCCTTCATATAAATAGGTGCAATGATCGACTCCTTCCACTCCTCAGGCAATTCCTCCTTATTCCAAACAGACTTGATAAGTTTGTGGATCTCAGGGCGAATTGTCCTACCTGGTAATTTTGTCTTTTTAGCTTTCCAATTGTCATCTCAGCCTCAACGGCACTCGGCTGATGCACTAGTGGCTCTGCTGTACGTATTTCTGTCTTCCTGTCATCATTGACCCCATATACATTCAATAGCTGAGAAAAATGGTTCCTCCAATCGTCCAGAACACTATGGGAGTCTGTAACCAAATCACTCTTCTCATCCTTTACTATATTAATTCTAGGTTGGTAAACTTTCTTAATTTCATTGATGCACCTATGAAAGCCTCTGATATTTTTATCTTACTATTAATTTCAACTTCATCAACTTTAGGTTTTAGATATTCCTTCTTTTTTTTCCTGAAAAGTCTAAAAGCTTTACGTCTTACATTGTTTAGATTATCTACATCGTTTTGGTTTGGATCCTGATAAAGGGACAGGATAATTATGACTTATTAATGTATTGGACAGTGAAGGTCATTGTAGCTTCTCCAAATAGGTATAATCCGGAATAATTTCGAATACCCCATCTTCAGTCTACGAAGCAGAAGTCCATAAATATTTCACAGTTACGTCTGAAAAAAGAAAAGGGTAGAGAAGAAGAAGAAGAAGAAGAAGAAGAAGAAGAAGACGGTGGTGATAATGACAATGATGAAGAATAAGAAAGAAGAGGAAGAACACCAAGAATGAGAATAAGAACAAGAACGAATAAGTGCAGTGGGTGGGCGACATGACGGTGATCTGCTATCAAGAATTCGAAAATTACTTGAAATCGGGTTGCAGGCTGGAAACAGGGGATCAACAGCTCCCCTTCTCTGAAGTGAGCGCAAAGGAAATATTTCACGTTATCGATTTCGTAAATGCTGTCTCAAATAATTTATGTGGCTGACGAAGAGAACCCTAAGAGGAATACGAAACAAATAGAAGTTCCTTATAAGACCGAAGAACAAATGCTATTCCTCTACTTGCTACATCCTAATGTAACCCCGCGGGATCTGTGTGTCTTGTGAAATGTACTGTACTTCTGGCAGTAGCGTGTTAACGTCAAGGACAGCCTCGTATCGCGAATAGAATGCTGCGAATCTTTTATCAGATTCTGTAGCTAAAAACTTCCAGTTCAGTAGGTACCGGGTTTATTTCTCGGGTGTGAAGTAGCCGTGGCATGAAGTTACCCACTCGCCTCCGTCCAGTGCCGAGGTTAAGAATGAGTGGAGATATATCTCTTTTCCCCCTATACGCCTTCATGGCGTGGACAGGGATGATTTGACTTTATCTAGCTAAAAGAGCTTACATTAAATGAGGCGCATTTCTTGAAGAGTTCCTAATTATTTTGTTTTTGCATAAGTTGCCTTCGTTATGAAATCCTAAAATACTCACAAAAGCTTAGCAGTGAGTTAGTTGAAATGAACTGATCCTGAAGTTCGCTACCTTTCCTAAAAACAAAAGAATATGCACAACAAGTGGCACCGCAGCCATCATGTAACTGCTTTAATTCGTAAAAGATAGACTAGAAGAGCAAGAGAAGGGAAATTACGAGAGGAGAATAAAAGAGAACGGAAGAGAAGAGAAAGGAAGAGACGAGAGGAGAATAAAAGGGAAAAGAAGGGAAGAGAAGAGACTAATAAAAGTATAAAAGTGGAAGAAAGAGAAATTGACAGTTGAAGTTAGAGATGCTTTATTTGGGAGGGGGAAGTGTAGAAAGAGCATTTACTTTGTTAGAAGGTCCCAGGTTTCGCCCACTCGTCCTTCTAAAAGAAGTAATAAAGAATAAGATCATTAGAATGGTGTGTAGTAGTTTGAAATGAGGACCGCGGAATTTTGATTTCCTGGTTACTGCTTATATGAAAATTCAGAAAGATAATTTGGGTGTCTTCAGAGCAAGGGGATTTATTTTGATGGATTAAAAAAAAAAAGACTACATGAGAAACCTGCAGCAACATCGCGAAACGCCGGAACATCTCAGTTTTTGTTTGGAGACGTCATTATAAACTTGGGTTTGTAGTTAGTATTTTAAGTGACACACAAATCGAATACAGTTCAAGAACAAGAACCTGCAGCATAAAGCAACCGAGACATGAAGCTAATCACTCATCTCCATCTAGTACCGAGGTTGAGAATGAGTGGAGATATACCCCTACTCCCCAAGTGTGCCTTCGTAGCGGGTACAGAAACAATTTTACTTTACCTTTATCATGATGGGTTTAAAGATACGGGGCAAAACTGAACATGAAGCCGTGCCTAGCAATCACACAATATTAAACCAGGCTGACAGCCACGGGACAAACAATAAAGACCGTAAATCCCTCTCCCTAAATCCCATAGAATTAATCAGCAAATAGTATCAACAATATGATATCATACGAAGCTAATATCCTGGTTGCTTGATTGGTTTTGCGCCCATTTGTGCACTGTAGATAAAATCCAATTCCGTTCCTGTGATTTTTCTCACTGCTCTGACACACCTGTCACTGATCTCAGCACATGAATCAGTGGACAATAGAGCCGGTAGGGCTCCCACCGGTGACTAGACAACTGGTGTCCGCGTCCTGCGGTTATAAGCGAAGTTAACTTCCAGATACCGTAAGAACGATCCAGAGTACTGCCTTCTGTCAAACGAACGTAATCCAGCCAAAAAGAACAACAAATTTTAGTACTGTACGTTTGGAGCCCCCTGACCCACAAGGGTCTCTACGCAGAGAGTCTGCGGGGGCCCTATCAGCTCGACTAACCTGAATCTTTGTCATAGTCACTTCAACTATTAACCAACAAATGCACCTAAATAACTTTCACTTAAAACACTTTAAAACACTTAAAACCACTACGACATGTTTCGATCTTACGACGCACACCTAGCCAACTACACTCTCTACAACAGATTCCTACACAACATGATATGCTGCCACAGCACCTTGTTTACAAAAACGAACTAAATCGTGAATATGTAATAACTTTAGCAAGGA
>Ga0123355_10009618_pt1 | contig 14732 bp, 13 predicted proteins | sample TergutEmb28metaG_3_FD_89872 | JGI IMG/M metagenome (GOLD analysis project Ga0123355, IMG submission 89872) | Embiratermes neotenicus P1 segment gut microbial communities from Petit-Saut dam, French Guiana - Emb289 P1 | ecosystem: Host-associated > Arthropoda: Insects > Digestive system > Gut ...
GCATCTGCAACCATAGCGTATCCAATACGATCTTTTACGCTACCTAATGGATTGAAATATTCCAGTTTGGCGACTAGTTTAGCCGACAAGTTGTTCTCACTGCTGTAATTCCCAAGCTCCAACAACGGGGTTTTGCCAATAAGTTCAGTTAAATTCTTTGCGATATGTGACATGGGTGATGCCCTCCTTAATCTTATTCATATTATGTCAGTATGTTTTATATGTTTTTGATAATACATCATCTTTATTTCATTGTCAACACTTTTCATGCTTGTCATATATTTTTTGTATAATTAGTGGAAGCGGTTGAAAACATGGTCACTATCTGTTAAAGTATATATGTAATATATGTTTAGTATGGAGACGATGTCTTTTCACGGTCGTTTTGTGCCTAAAGATAACCGAAAGGAATGATCATTTAAATGAAAATATCTGCTAAATCCCGCTACGCTTTAGCTGCACTCATACAAATGGGACTAAGTTATGGAAAAGAAGAACCCATTACCATTGTATCATTATCTGAAAATTTAGGAATTTCAAAAATTTATTTAGAACAAGTTTTTTCGTTGTTAAAACGCGGAGGTGTCGTTACCTCTACCAAAGGCTCCGGGGGCGGCTATCAGCTTGCACGTCCAATGGGTGAAATAACCGCTTTTGATATTTTATTTTCTATTGAGTTTTCTCTATTTCAACAGACTGACCAAACTGTCGTAGATAAAGCACCTAACATTGAAAGCGTTTTGCAAAATGATGTGTTTAAGGAATTAAGTATAGTTATACCAGAAACTTTAAAAAAGATAACACTGGATTCCCTTGTTACCAACGCTATGAAACACGACGACGATGGCGGTATGTACTATATTTGAGCAGAATCTAATAATCAGAAAGGTTTTTTCTATGAAGTTCAATACAAAATGTGTCCATGGCAGTAATAAACGCGCTGATACCACTGGTGCGGTTAGCGTTCCCATTTTTCAGTCGGCGACTTTTACACATCCCGGCGTGGAACAGAGTACGGGCTATGATTATAGCCGTTTGCAAAATCCAACAAGAGAGCATCTAGAGAGCATAATCGCCAATTTAGAAGAAGGCGTAGATGCAATGGCTTTCTCCACAGGTATGGCTGCAGAAGCCACGCTTATGGAGCTGTTTTCGCCCGGCGATCACATCATAGCCTCTGACGATTTATATGGTGGTTCGATACGATTGTTTCAACATATATCCGCAAAAAACGGAGTTAAAACCACTTTGCTTGACACCGGCGATATTGACTCTCTTAAGCAAGCAATTCGACCCGAAACAAAAGCCATTTTTGTAGAAACACCAACCAACCCCATGATGCAGGTGACAGACATTGCTGTTGTTGCAGAAATTACTCGCGAAAAAGGACTTTTGCTAATAGTCGATAATACATTCCTATCTCCTTATCTCCAACGTCCTTTGACTTTGGGTGCAGACATTGTGGTTCACAGTGGCACGAAATATTTAGGTGGTCACAATGACACACTGGCAGGCTTTTTAGTCGTCGCTGATAAAGAGTTATCCGAGCAACTACGCTTTCTATACAAGACAACAGGAGCTTGTTTATCACCATTTGATAGTTGGCTCATCATTCGTGGAATTAAGACGCTGGCTATCCGTATGCGACAACAAGAAGCCTCCGCACACGTGATTGCTCATTGGTTAAGAGAGCAACCAAAAGTCCATGTTGTTCATTATTGTGGTTTTGAAGACCATCCCAGCTACGCTATCAGTCAGAAGCAATCGGACGGGTTCGGGGCAATGATTTCTTTTGAAGTAGATAGTGCAGAAACGGCAAGGGGTATGCTAGAGCGTGTCAAGCTCATTCATTTCGCCGAGAGTTTGGGTGGAGTGGAAACACTTATGACTTACCCTTATTTACAAACCCATGCCGACGTACCGGAAGAACACAGACAGGCAAAAGGAATAACTGATAAGCTACTGCGCCTTTCTGTGGGAATTGAGGACGCAGATGATTTAATTGCCGACCTTTCAACGGCATTGGGAGATTAAGAACAAAGCGTCCTTACAGAACCTTAGCTGTAAAGACGCTCTATTTTATAGTTTGCGACTACTTGTTCACCATCTCTAACTTGTGACCCAAAATTGTTCATCTAACCAATTATCAAAGTGATATGTGTCATTTGGAGTAAGTATAAATAAGTCTGAATACAGGCATGTTAATAGATCCATACCCTCAAAAATATAGAATATCCAGTCGTCCCATTTGGCGTTTTCACCATCGTCATTTGAAACACCTAAATCGTTGAGCATCTCTTCCATTAGGAATCGTGATTCGTCCACAATCAAGTACAACACCAACTCTTCTATAACACTACTCGCAATAAACGTATTTCCAAACTGAGCAATTTTTCTAAATCGTATGAGTGTTTTGCGTAAATACCACAAAAACTCATAATCATATCTCATCAAGAACTGTTCCGGCATTGACGGTAAGATTGATGAATATGGAATTTCTCCTATGTGTGTACCTCTTGGCATTTCTGAAAGAGCTGCTAAATCCGAATTAATCGCATCTAAAAGCAAGTCACTTCCAATAACAAAAGATAAGGCTGCATGCTCACCAAAATTTTCTTCAATATATGAGGACCATGTTTCGTATTCTCTGTACTCGTCAACGCTTACTTTCTTTATTGTATCATTACTCTCTACTCCCGGAATTGATTTCCATTTGAGGACTTTGCAAAGACCTCTAACCTTATCTCGCCTAATAGCTCCTCCTGACTCGTAGCGACTCCACGTTTTTGTACCTATTCCTGCTTTCAAAGCTGCTTCTTCAATTGTAAGATTCAGCTCAATTCTTCTATTCTTTATGGCAGTGCCGAGCTCATTACTATTTTCTATAGTTATTGGTGACATTGATTCTCCTCCTTTTGCTGCATGTGACCTGTCGGTACGCGGTCAGTATATATTTCTGCAATTTCATTGTCAACAACATGTTACAACTTTGTAATCAAATCTTAAGTTTTCTATTCCGCATATGGAATAATTCGCAAAATGATGTATAATTGCTTTAAATCGGGAACTATTTGGTATAATATACTGTCATAAGAGATACACTAACCCCTATTAGTATATCAAACAAGGAGCGACGTCATGAAAACTCAAATTAAGATATGTCTTATCCTTTTACTGTCATCCTTACTCGCACTCACCGTGGCATGTGGTTCAACATCAAACAATCTAATGGAGGGCGCGTCTCCCGATACAAGCGCTTTGGCTTTATTTCACTTTGATGGTGAAACAGTAACTCGTGAGTTTATCTTTGAAAGTGATATAACGCAACAAATACTAGATGAGTTAGACTCAGTCCGCATAACAGAGCGTACTGACTGGTCACTTGATGATGTGACATTACCAATGTTTGGACTTAGCATAGGTGCATATGATGGCACAATGATAGACGCAGTATGGTCAAACGGTTATTGGATTACCCATGATGGAAGAGCATATTTGTTCGATTTTGACTTTGATCGCCTGCAACAGAATTATAATTGGAGAAGCAGGGATTCCTTTCCATCATTTATCCATTTTCCCAATGCACGCCTTTTTGCACAGCATGATAACGAGTGGGATAGCAGATTTTTAACACCTGCTCCATCCATCATTCCTCCTGAGGGCATTACCATAACCTTGAACTCTTGGGACAGTGATACTGTATCTGTAGATATAACTAACCACAATGATATAGAATGGATGTATGGGCAACACTACGAGCTCCATGTTCTTCTGGATGGTATATGGTATGGAGTCCCCACAGATCACGGAAGTTGGGGATTTACCGATGAGGGATTAATTGTTCAAGCTGGTCAATCAATTGAACATATCTATCATCTTCAAATGTTTGGTGATCTCCATTCAGGCACATACCGCCTTGTCGCATATGGGCTTTATGTTGAATATACTCTTCCATCGTCTAGTAATGTTATGCGTGTGGATGATCATGATTATGATTTTGAATACGAAGCTACTCTCGAACACGAGCATTTTGATTTTTATTCCATCAAAGGAACAGCTGATTCTATGACAGGTAACAGATGGGATCGTATGGTTGAATGGAGGGAAAATGCCGTTTCCCTCGCTGAGCAACATCGTGATTCTGTTATTATTAATATGAATCCTAATGAGAATGTGATCTTTCTCACTTTTGACGACGGTCCCGATCCCGTCAACACAGTGAGTGTTATCAATACGCTTAAAGAATATAATGTTTCGGGCACGTTCTTTTTTTTGGGCGAAAACATGCGCCGTCATCCTGAAGTCGTACAAATGGCCTATGACGCAGGGTTTCCCATAGGATTACACGGCTATACACATACGTCATTTCAGCAACTGTCCGAAGAAGAGATTATCGCAGAGCTTGAAAAGTCAAATGATTTGTTGGAATCAATCACAGGTTCACGAGCAACAAAAATGCGCCCCCCTTATGGCGCGGTTGGAAGCGAGGAGATTGAAGTAATACACAATCAAAATCTCCTTATATATCTTTGGTCCCTTGATACACTTGACTGGGCGCAGACTGATGCAAATGAAATTCTACGAAACGTAAAAGATTATACCCGTTCCGGTGAAATCATTCTCATGCATGCTTTTGGCGGACAACATCTTGTGCCTGAAATATTGCCTGAGATGATTCAATTTCTCTTAGATGAGGGCTTTGAAATACGCGCACTTCCATAGGCGCATAATCAATAGTCATAGCACACAGCGCAACAGCCCCTATGATAGCCTCCAAAGTACGCGCTATTGCTGCTGTTTCAGTTTTGCTAATCGTCCACGTAGTACCATTGTATTTATCATCAAGCTACAGAAACTACACATGACCACTATCATAAAGAGTGGTACAAACCCAAGATTTTCTAGTACAGGTGAAAGAACCAAAACTATAACTGCTGATACTGCCATTGATATCGTGAAGTGAACTCCCACATACAATGGCAGTTTTTCTGATGGACTTACTTCGCCTAGTAGTAATGATATCGCCGTCATAGAGCCGTTATTTCCGATATTTGCCAGCACCCATACAACGAAAAACAGATATAGTGTGTTGGTTGTCAGCGCCAATATGCCTCCACTTAAGATAAGGATTGCCACAATTAAACCAACAATTCTTGGTCCAAATCTGTCAACAATCTGCCCAAAAGTTATATGCGCAATTGCCGCAGTGAATATTTGTAAACCAGCTAAAATTGCAAGGTGCATTTCCGTAACTGAAAATTCACGAATTGCATATAGCATATAAAATGGTAGCATTGAGTTTGCGACCACCAAGAACAAACTTGTCAAAATCATCGCTCGAAATGCGGGACTTTCTTTTATAGTCACCGGCATATTCTTTAGATACTGTGGCAAGCTCAAAGGCTCAACCGGCTTTTGTTCGTCACTCTGCCTTAAGAAGAAGAACACTATAGCATTAACGATTAAGAAGAATGACCCAAGTAAAAATATCACCATGTAATTGTATGGGAATGCAATGCGTCCAAGTATTAGTGGAATTAGCGCAGCCATACCGACCCCTAAGAACGAGCCGATTGCAAAACCTATTCCACGTATTGTTCCTCGCTTATTAGGCGGCAATAATCTTATAACTAATGGCGTATGAAAAACTGTATATGAGCCAACAAACAAGTTGAATACACACCAAGCTGCCAGAAATATAATAATTAGCGCAGGATTGTTTCCGGAAAATAACGGTATTGACAAAATAAATGCTATAAATATTACTCGTTGTAATAGTAGTATTTTTGCAAATGTCCTATGCATAATTTTAGAACGGGATGCTAGAAATCCAAAAAATGGCTGTGTCAAAAGCGCACATATTAACGTCATTGCTGTTGCAAGTCCAATTTGAAATGTTGTTGCGCCTAATTGATCTAAGAAAAACGGTATAACTGCTGTAATTGAAATTAGTGCCATTGATGGCATAAATGAAATACCATCAACAAAGAACACTTTCAAATTATGTCTTATATTTTTCTCGCTACCATACATTAATTACTTCTCAACCTTGTTTTAATTTTGTCTTTACCCCACTTTGATACAGAATCTGCCGTAAATGCGACAAGCAGTCTTTTTTACTCATTAAAGACTGCTTGATTGTATCAGATGTACATTAAAAATGAAACATTATTTTTCTGCAATTGCCAAAGCTACCACTTTATCAGATATTTCTACTTCTTCAGTTTCTTTCCAATTCATGAATTGTGAGAGCAACGCTATTGCTGCCACTAAAATTGCAGTTGCGATAATTACAATCCATGGCATCGAGTAAAACCCTTCAAAGAGTGCGCCATAGAGCACTTGTCCAATGGCTTGTGCTAAAAACGGAAGCACCATTACTATCGATAACACCTTGCCTGTTAGCTCTGTCGGTGTGTTCTTTTGAATAAATGTAATTGCTGCAACATTGAACATCTGTATTGTTAGGAGTATTAATGCGCACGCGACTGTTACCATAACATATGCAACAAAAGGCGGAGCTCCAATCAAAAACACTACTCCTTTTAGGAAAATAAATATGCTTCCAAGCGCTATGACTAAAAATGATTTTTTTATTGTCAATTTTTCGCCAAGAGTACCCGCTATAACTCCCCCTGCCAGCGCTCCAATCATCATTAAGCTTTGGCTTACCCCTACGTATTCCATGCCCATACCTAGGTATTGATATACTAAAACAGGTTGTCCTACCATTATTATTGACGATAGCATTAGAACAATGAAGAATACAATTGCAACAACTTTTGCGATAATAGGCTTTTCTTTTGTTGCATATCTTACTGATTGCTTTAAGTCATCCTTTACGATTTTTACAATCCCACCAGACGATTCTTGCTTCTTACATGGCATGCGGATGAGCAAGTCCATAACTGCTGTGATTGCAAAGCAAATTGCACCTATTACCAGTATCGGTGTAAGTCCAAATCTGCCAAAAACGACACCTGCTACAGCCATACCTACCATGCCTGACAATGAATTCACCACACCAACAACGGCGTTGCCCGATGTTAGTTTTTCGTTAGGAACAAGTAGTGGCACACTTGCTTGGACTGTTGGAATATACATACCTTGAATTGCATTTAGTGCTAAGAGCTTGACGATTACAACTGGAATAATATATGTTGTTAGTCCACTTACCAGCATGTATAGGAGTATAAGCGCTGTTGTCGAAGCGTCGAGCCAAAACATGATTCGTTGCTTTTTTAACCTGTCCGCTATAATTCCACCAATGGGAGATAGCAACAATAGTGATATATATGGCAGTCCCATCACCAGTCCAAATAATGCAGGTGATTCGCTTATATTTAAAATATAAAGTGGTAAAGCAAAGCTGATTATCATATTGCCAAATAGTGAAATAATTTGTCCAATTACCAATAAGTTGAAATTTCTGTTCCATAGTTTCGTTGCTAATGATTGCATCGTGTTGATACCCTCTTTCGTTGTTTTTTTCTTCATAGATGTTTATTTTTCACAGTTTTATGAGCTTTATTTGCGAGCTGTGTAAGGTTAACATCTATTCAAAAAGTAAACAACCGAATTGCGGCATCAGGTTTTTCATATTCGGTAAGTGGTATGAAATCGCACGGTAAGATGCAAAATTAATTGCTCTATTGCAAAAACTGGATATCTTTGTTATCTTGTGATGTAGCAAAAGAATAATCACATGGAGGATATAACTTGGGTTTTATAGAACTATTCATACTTGCCATAGGGCTCGCAATGGACACTTTCGCTGTGGGGATATGCATTGGTCTAACATTTAAAAAAATCACAATAAAAAAAGCCCTTACAGTGGGGCTTTATTTTGGGATTTTTCAGGCAGCTATGCCTGTGATTGGTTACTTCGCTGCAACACTGTTTGCAGAAAGAGTCACCTATTTCAGCTCATGGATTGCATTCGGACTATTGTGCTTCATTGGCGGAAAAATGATTTTAGATAGCTTTAAAAAAGACGACTGCCCCACTGACTCTGAAAGCGAGCAGTCACTTAAATTTGCAAAAATGTTGCCACTTGCAATCGCAACGAGTATCGACGCACTAGCCATTGGTGTTTCATTTGCATTTCTTGAAGTCAGCTTACTCCCTGCTGTTACACTAATTGGGGTTACCACACTAATTCTTTCCATAATCGGACTAAAAATTGGGAATCTCTTTGGTCTGAAATTCAGATCAAAGGCACAAGTTCTGGGTGGCATTATACTGATTCTGATTGGTGTTCGGATACTTTTAGAACATTTTGGCATTTTGTAACTCAGCTAGGATGTCCCCGTCGCTATGTGACATTCGCTTCTATGCCGTCAGTCGAGCTTGAGGGAATCCTGCCGAAGCCTGTTCCCCCATTTCGCCCATAGCCGTGAATGCTTGCGCTATTATAATTGTAATGACGCAGACGCACCGCATTGTCAGTATTACCCTCAACTGTGTATACCCTTTGCGTCTGGGGGTCAAATCCCACTACAATACCAACATGCTTAATCGCACCTTTTGCCGACTGGAAGAAAATTGTATCCCCCTCTCTAGGCAGATAACCTGACTGCCGTGCTGCATAAAGACCTCTCTCCCGATATGCAGTTACTCCACGAGAAGTAGAGGCATGCTTTGGCACTGTGTTATCAAGCATGCCTGCTTGGTCTGCCGCCCAAGACACAAACATTGCACACCACGGCTGCCCATCCATACCATACCAAGCTCCAAACTTAGTGACATTACCATTTCCAAAAGACCCGTCTGAATTACGCTCACGATATCCAACTTGCTCTAGTGCTATGTCAACCATGCGCCTTATATGAACGGGAGATTCTTCATCCATGTCTGTAAACATCGGCATATTGTTTGGACTTAATGTGGTTGAGGCTACATCATCATTGTTATTTTGCGACAATATCCCTGAAAGCATTTGTATGATCGGTGTCATGTCGTTAAATGCGCCATTACTTGCACTATCGCTTGATTGCATCATCAATATCATCAGAAATAATATTAGTTGAACACCTGACATATCGCCAAATTCTGTGGTGGTAAATGTGTTAAAATTCACGCCCAAAAAAGATGGGTTTTTACCATCAGTTCCACCAGTCATATTTAGATGTTCAGGCATTTTGGGTGCGGTGGATTGAAGTAGTTGCTCTTGAAGTTTGTCATTCAAAACATCAGAAAAACCACCTACACTTTTGGTATTACCAGATTTTATTTTGCCTGTACTATTACTATCCACAATACCTGTCAACTTATAAGTCGCAAAGTTTATCATGGATGTTTTATTAATATATCCCATACGCTCTCCTTGTCAAATGAGAAGACAATGCTCACTATGGATATTGTCGTAAATCGCTCGCACTTACTTTAAAGCTTCATGTTTCAACCTAAGCGTTAAACGATAAATTGTGTAAAGCCTTGCCAGAGATATGTTTTTGTTCATAATTTTGTTACAGTTTGTACACAATAACGAGTTGACTTATTAGCATTATTTGTGGTACATTCCTCTTGTTAAATACTCGTCATCTAGGAAAGGTCAAGCAACACAACAAGCTTATCCGACTTATCAAAATCAGCAAGGGCAACAATATCAGCAAGCGTATCCCACTTACCAGAACCAACAGGGACAACAGTATCAGCAACCATACCAACAACAACCATATCAACAGCAACCCCTTAGTCCGCAAACTTATCAGGTTAACCAGACTCAGCAACCATATCAGCCTGATCAAATACAGCAAGTGCAACCACCTGAAACTCCAGATGTTCCGAGTATTTCAAGCATTCCGAATACTCCGAGTATTCCAAATATTCCAAGTGTTCCGAGTACAACAGAATCAAATAACATTTCTGACAATCCACCTTCTAATAACTCATCGTCAGAATGATAGTTTCAGTTAAAAGCTTGTGACGTCAAATCGTCAATTTAAAACTAGCGTCATTCTGCGCGTAGTCGCAGAATCTAAGAAAAGCTACAGGAGAACAGTTAATGAAAACTTGTAATAATTGCGGTAATCAAAGCGATGACAATGTATCTTTCTGCAAAAATTGCGGAAGCTCATTTGCAAAATTTCAACCATATCAAACACCACAGCAACCTGCTCAACCAACCCAACAGACATACCCAGCTCAACCTCAACCCTATCAGACACCGCAAGCCTATACACAGCAACCATATCAACCACACCAACAGCAGTATAGTCCACAACCTTATACTGTGCCACCTCCCTATCCGGGAGGTGTGCCAACATTACAATTTATCTCAGGCAAGCCGTCTTTTGTTTCTGACCTCTTACTTCTAATTTTCAATATTATAATCGATATTTTACTATTAATATCTGGACGGCTATTCTTGTTCTTCGGACTTCTAGTCTTCACAGCAATTCCTGCTATCAGATTGATTAATACCCTTAGAAGTGGTGTTTTTGTGGATAACACAGGAGTTTCCGGCAAGATCAAAAAGGAACAGTTTCGTTATGCCTATCACGAAATATCTTCAGTCAGTGTGGATGACCAGATAGACAACAAGCGACTCGTAATTGTGTCAGGTTATACCTCGCACTCCATAAGAGTTGGAAACGCTCGCGCTGTTCGAGATGCGATCTCCCACAACATGGCTTTACTGGGTGTCACACCAACACCAATGATGACCCCCTTGACAAACGCATTACATACCACCGACTATCCTGCTGTAGAAATAACCGAAATATTAAAACAGCAAATTATTAATCTTTATAGGCATGAAATGACAGGCAAGGGAAGAATAGAAAATTTTTATGTTTTTGAAGAAACTCCTCCTGTAAAGTTAGAAAATGCAATTAAAAATTATGCTCAATCTATAGGAAGTGATGAAAAAGTCGTTTTTCTTTTTGACGCTTCATTTGGAGATTCAGGAAAATCAGGTTTCGTACTCACATCAAAATGTCTTTATGTCAAAGACAACCTCGAAAAAGCTACAAAGTGCTATATAAAGAATGTTGTCAAAGTGACTGAAATAATTAATGACAAATACGACAAAGATAAGATTACTGTTGAACTTGAAACCGGGAACTACATTAAAGTCACAATGTCATCTGGACAAGATCAAAAATTGGCTGTCATGCGTGTTTTAGATGAAACAATACGTCTAATGAATAATCCACAGTAGCTTCGCTGAAACGCTGCTCATCACAAAACAACTCAATTATCGGGTAGGAGGTCACTCATTATTTGAGTGACCTCTATTGCAATTCTTACTTTACTTGAATTTCAATGGGCTCTTCGAGCATTGTAGTTTCTGAGTTCATCCACACCGCACCAAGGATTACAATGACAAGACTTTCACTCTCTGCGAAAAAAGCAGAGTCAATGAAGTGATCTTCTATTCTCCATGGGCCATCCTCGTCGTAACCCGTGGCTCCGGCGGGAAGGTTTCTCAAAGTAAAACATCCGGGTGCAGGCGGGTTAAATCGCTCGCCATCCTCGTTTTCCATATAAATTATAAGCTCTGCCAGCTCTTTGGTGTTGCTTCTCCAATCTGTTTCGATATTCACTCGCGTATGCGCAGGATTAATTTCCACCGTTGTAACTTCAAAGCCTTGGCCGTCTATGTCAAATTCTTTATTCACTTCATAGATTTCCTTTGCGGTAAATACTTCGTCAATTACTATGACAAAGGCATAATTTCCGATTAAACGTCCGCCGAAATAATTTTCGACACCTTGCTCGAATACTTCACCTTCAAAAATCACAACAGGTGGAACTGACTCTTCAAAACCAGCAACAAAGTGCCGCAGCTCATTGCATTCGATTTCAGGCCCAGGATTCATGTGTAAAAGCATAGTGGCAGTGATAAAGCGATAACAGCATATATCTGGCGTTGCTACACAACAGTCTGAGAATTCCGCTGTAATCGCTCCGCGTGCACCGACACTGATTTCTAAATACGGGTAAGTTAGCGAATCTAGTGTGTAAAAAACATGTAACTGATCTCCACCAACAACCACATACTCAACTCGCATAATAACATCATCTCCAACAAGCTGTTCCAGCTCCATCACTTGAACAAACTCATTTTCTACTGCCTCTGTTAGAGATGGCGAAAAAGAAACAGCCTCTGCAAGTCTTTGTAGTGCAGGTATCCGCTCCATTGCCATTGCTACAGTTGGAGAAAAATTCACCAACCCCACAAAAATCACAAATACAGCCATACAGGTAGCTAGTGGTGTAAGAACATGATTACGAACATTTCGTTTTCTCATCCTCGTTTGCGCATTTAAAAATATATCACCTAACTCTGGCGTGGTAGAAATAAGCTCTTCTTTTAAAGTATTGTGCTCTTGTTCACGATTCATCTATATGCTCCTCCTCTAATAGTTCCAATTTTAATAATTTAAGCGCCTTACGCTGACGAGTGACCACCGTACCTTGCGGAATACCTAAGCTCTCAGCTGTTTGAGCTAATGTAAGGTCTGCATAATACCGCAAGATTACTACCTCTTTGAGATCTGCAGGTAATTGACGAATGGCTTCCTTAAGTGGCAAGTACGTGAAAGCCTGCTCTTCTTCGGCGGTTTCGGGCAACACCTCCAAAGGCTGTTCGCGCTTTGCACGTCGCCACAGTTTATTGCACTCGTTAATTAAAATTCGTGTCATCCAGGTCTCAAAATATGCAGGCTCACGAAGTTTTTTAACAGAAATTAATCCTCGATAAACAGCTTCCGCAACTGCGTCTGTCGCAAGTGTTTCATTACCCAAGTGCAGAACAGCTATTCGATACATTCGCGACTTTATATCTTCTACCCGATCGGCAAACTCATGTTTGTTCATCCATACGCTCCTCTATTTGACGTATCACATTCTCGTCAACTCGATTTTTAAGTGATGTAGCTACTACATGTTAGATACTCCGACAATACCATTTTGATTTCCTATTTGAAAATATTTTTAAAATTCAAATTTACTTATGCTGCAACTATTGTATCATAGTTGTAACTTGTGATACCATTAGCCTAGTAAATAATGCATGTCACACCTAAGGTTAGTTGCTGTGTTTGCAATTCTGGCAAGCGGAGCAAGGATGCGGAGCGCCGTGACCTTGCGCATGGACGCGCAAAGTCACGGAAAAGAATGCAAATATAGCAACTGACCGCAGGTGTGACCCTGTAAACAAAATGTTTCTGAAAGGCATGGACAAAATTTATGCCCCTTGTAAAAAACGAACTACACACAGTCACAATAACCGGCTATTCAAGCGAAGGCGAAGGTGTTGCACGAATAGACGGCCAAGTTGTATTTATCAAGCACGCTCTCGAAAATGAAATGTGCGAGATCCGAATATTACGCACCACAAAAACAGTGGCATGGGCAAGAATTGAAACAATGATTATGCCATCCCCCCACCGAATCATACCCGACTGCTCTGTATATGGACCATGCGGTGGTTGTGATCTTCTGCATATGACCTATGAAGAAGAACTACGTCACAAACAGCAACGTGTCACAGATGCACTGAAGCGAGTTGGTGGTCTGAAAATCCAAGTCGCCTCCATTCTTGCTACCAATCAAATCACCCACTATCGCAACAAAGCCATCTTTGCAGTAGGCAATGGACCCGTAACAGGATTTTTCAGACGGCGCAGCCACGAGATTGTCCCTGCCACTTCCTGTCTAATCCAAACAGAATCTGCCAACCGTGCCGCTACAGCTCTGCGAGAGTGGATGGCACACTATAATATCTCAGCCTATGACGAGAAAACCCGTAAGGGACTAATACGTCATCTTTTCGTTCGCACAGCATCTTCCTCCGGAAAAATTGCAGTCTGCATTATAGCAACTGCACAATCGCTCCCAAATGTGAGCAAACTTATCGACTCAATCCATTATCACTGCCCTGAAACTTCAAGCATTATCCTCTGTACTAATACCAGTACGAGCAATGTTGTTCTGCAAGGTGATTTCAAAACTCTTTGGGGCGATGACCATCTTACAGATACATTGCTTGGCCTTAACTTCCGACTCTCTCCTCGCTCATTCTTTCAAATCAACCCACCCCAAGCAGAGCGCCTATATGAACAAACTCGCACCTATGCAAATCTCACGGGAGCTGAAACTGTCCTGGACCTTTATTGTGGTACAGGGACTATCACTCTCATAATGGCAAAAGATGCAAAGCATGCTATCGGTGCGGAAATCGTCGCTCCCGCCGTCCACGACGCACGTAAAAATGCGACAGCAAATAATATTCAAAATATAGAATTTATCTTAGCTGACTCAGCTGATGTTACAAAAGAGCTCCGGAATCGTGGCATCCATCCCGATGTAATCATAGTGGACCCACCACGAAAGGGACTCTCTCCCGATGTTATCACCCAAGTTGCTGAAATATCCCCAAAACGCATAGTCTACATATCCTGCGACCCCGCCACCTTAGCACGAGATTTGAAACTATTAGACGAAAAAGGATATACGACAAAAGAAGTCACACCAGTCGACATGTTCCCTCGTTGCGCCCACGTAGAATGCGTAGCTCTACTTGAGTTAGTTCGCAATTAACCTTGCAATTCACACTGACGCAATTTAGAAAAGTAATATTTGACATTACATATGTAAATCTGTATAATCACATTACAACTAAATGGGGTGCTGTCGTCAGACGGCTGAGAGAGTGTGAAATGCCACACTAAACCCTTATAACCGGAAGCGGATAATGCCGACGTCGGGAGTAAGAATGCAAA
>Ga0123355_10009619_pt1 | contig 14731 bp, 10 predicted proteins | sample TergutEmb28metaG_3_FD_89872 | JGI IMG/M metagenome (GOLD analysis project Ga0123355, IMG submission 89872) | Embiratermes neotenicus P1 segment gut microbial communities from Petit-Saut dam, French Guiana - Emb289 P1 | ecosystem: Host-associated > Arthropoda: Insects > Digestive system > Gut ...
CCTGTTTTTTGATAGTAACCTACCAACAAGTGATGCCATTAAGTTTAGCATTAGTACAAATACAAGTAGCACTGCGGCAGTCGCTGCCGCTAAATTATGGTCGACTAGTCCATATAAGTAAACATTTAAGGCTAGCGTTGTACCTGGACTAAGTAGCCCTGACGGAATACTCGTTGTAAGCATACCAATTGTAAATAACAATGCCGCACTCTCTGCTATGATTCTACCAATTGCAAGTATTATGGCAGTTATAATACCGCTTGAGGCACTTGGCAATACTATTCTAAAGGTTGTGCGAACTTTGCTAGCACCAAGCGCAAAGCTACCCTCTCGATAAATTTTTGGTACTGCAATTAAACTCTCCTCTACTGTCCTTATTAGCGTTGGCAATATCATTATAGCAACAGTTAGTCCACCTCCTAATAGTGAATGGCCCAATCCAAATATGCCAAAAAATAAAACAAAACCGAATAAGCCATAAACAATGCTAGGTATACCCGCTAGCGTTTCTATAGCAAGCCTTATGTAATTTACCGCTTTAGATTTTGATGCGTATTCTGATAGAAATATTGCTGTTGCTATACCGATTGGTACTGCTATGCCGAGTGCTACACCTATTATACTTATCGTACCAATAAAAGAAGGTACAAGCGAACGATTATCAAGTGAATATTCGCCAAACAATAAATGACCTGTTATGTGTGGCAAACCTCTAATAAGAATGAATAATATTATACCTAAAAGAAGTGCCATTGCAAGAGCAAACATAAGAAAAATTAAAACCCTTACTATCATACTCCGCACCCTTAATTGCGATTTACGACTCCACCTTTTATCTATAGTGTCTCGCAGATAATTATAAAACTGCAGTGTTTTTGTTATAGTAAAGAACCATAAAATGCCCTGCTTGATTTTTCTGAGCACCCATACTATGCCAAATTTTATCTTGCAAAAAAACCATTTGACACCAAATGTAATATGCCATATTGCTGGAATTCGACTTTCTTTACCCACGGGTGCTGTGCCTAATTTCTGCTGACCTTTTTTTTTGAAATATAAAAATACAAGGTTGAGAGAAAAAGAAAATAAAAACAGTATGACACCAATACCAACAAGCATACCTAAAATTGTATCGTCTGAATAACCAGCACCCCTAGCAATTGCAGCAGTCATCGTTTCAAAAAATCCAAATAAACCATTAGGCATTTGTACATAGCCGCCGATAACCATAACAACTGCCATTGTTTCACCTATTGCCCTAGCTACTGCTAGTACTGCCGCTGCCATAACACCACTTTTTGCAGCAGGCAAAACAGTCTTGAAAATTGCTTGCTCTTTAGTAGCCCCTAGTGCAACAGCGCCCTCGTAAAGTTCTTTTGGCACAGCATTAAGTGCATTTAAGCTAACTGCAACTACAGTAGGCATTACCATAACAGCTAGTATAATACTAGCTGCAAGCACACCCTCACCAACATCGACACCTGGCATACTTCTAAACATCGGCACAATTAATAGCATACCAAAAAGTCCAAATAAGACGCTAGGAATTCCAGCAAGCAAGTTGATAAGCTGAGTTACAACGCCTTTAGCTTTTTTAGGGCAATACTTGAAAATAAATACAGCCGTTAGAATGCCTATTCCAACACCAATAGCAGTCGATAAAAGCATAACTATTATACTTGTTAAAAACATTGCAAATATGCCAAACTGCCCTGTGCTTGTATCCCATTCTGTTCCAAACAAAAATCTAAAAAAGCCTACTTCCGCTATTGCTGGCACGCCTCTTATCATTAAAAAAATGAATATGGCTAGCAGTGCAACAACCGCAAAAACAGAGGCTCCTATAAAAAACCCCTTCGCAACATTTTCTTTTGCTTTAATCCCTTTGGGAGATTTGAATTTAATTTCTCTAATATTTGTCATGTTTGATGATTTATAATACACAGCTTACAAATCACTGATAGAATCAGCAATTTGTAAACCATGTGCCATAAAATAATTTTAACCAAGTTGATACCAATGAGTGTATCGCGTTTCAGCGTTCGCATTAAAGATGTTTTGCAATTGTGCTATAGTAATATTCTCACGAGGGTTATTATCGTTTACAATTACCGCAATAGCATCGTCAGCTACAACCGTGTATGTTACAGAAAAATCTCTGCTCATGTCAGTAATCTGGCTTGCAGTAACAGGTGCGCTAACCATACCAAATACTGCATTACCATCTCTTACCGCATTTCTTCCAGCTCCGCTGCCGCCACCAGTTACAGTAAGCGTTACATTAGAAATTGCTTCAAACGCTTCCTCTAATCTTTGCATTAAAGGCAGTACGCTTGTAGAACCCGTAATCACTACATTACCAGTAATGACCATATTCGGAACAAAAGCATCATCTCTATCACTTCTAGCTACATAACCTCTAGTCGAGATTATTTCTTGTGCTTGACTAGATGTTAAAAATCTTGCAAATTCCTGAGCGGCTGGCGACAAATCGTCCTCTTGCCTATGAACAACTTTAAGTGGTCTACTCATTGGATAAGTACCGTTCTGAACAGTCGCAACTGTCGGCGCAATTCCATTTATAGATAAGAATCTTGCACCTTGTCTACCTTGCAGATGCCCTAGTGAGTCAAATCCAATTGCTTGAGGGTCGGATGCTACTCTAGCGTGTACATTTGCTGTTGAAGTTTGTGGCGAATTTTCTGGCAATACTATTTCTGTGTAGTCTCTACCAAAAACACCTTCTAAAAATGCACTTCTAGAACCTGAACCTTCTTGTCTTGTTATTAGAATAATCCTTCCCTCTGGATTAAACTCTTGCGTGCAACCTACAAACGCTAAAGCTGATATAGCTAGTGCCATGCAAATTGCAATTATGAAAAATTTACTGAATTTTTTCATGTTTGTTTTTTTGAGTTGCGTTTATATTTTTAATGCAACCCTTTTTTCTCCTTGTCAACAATCGGTTATTAAATTTAATACAGTGATGCTGACAAGTCTATTATATAAAAAAGCAAAACTAAAAATCAGCAAGAATTGGTAAAGCTATTGTAAAGATTTTGTAAAGTTGTTTTTTATGGCAAAAACAAAAAACCGTGTAGAATTGTTTTTCTACACGGAATAATGATAATTATTTGAAAATTCTATCGTCTTAAATTGTTAAAAGTAATACTATCTTGCGTGGTTCTTATTGTAAGCCTATCACCTGTCGTTTGAACTATATACAAAAGTAGCGTTGAGATAATTTCTGTAAAGGAAACAGCGTTATTTCGTATACGCAAGCTTGATATGTTTTCGATTGTGTCGCCCGTACTAAGCCATGAACCTGTTGTATTAGTAGGTTGTGTGCCTATGCTACTTATTGTAAAATTACCGTCTGATTCCCTTTCTAGCACTAATCCGCCTAGTCCTATCATAGAAATTCTATTAGCACTTTCTAATCTAACCGCAAAGCGCTCAATTGCAGTACCCGTTGGGTTTTCTATAGCATTATCAACAAGTGCCATAACAATGCACGCTGGCATAATAAAACTAACACCAACTTGAGGTCTGCCGTCGCTGTCTTTCGGACTTTGAAAAGCCGCTATGCCAACTAACCTACCAGACATGTCTAAAACTGGCCCGCCACTTGTACCCTGATTCAAGTTAACGCAAACTTGAATGGTAGGTCTAAACCTTAAACTAAGTGGCGTGCTTGTGCCAAAATCTAAAATTCTGTCCGTTAAGCTAACCATGCCACTGAACGCTGCAATGCCTACCCCATCCATATTGCCAAGGGCAAAAAGCTGCGCACCAATTACAGGATTTGCATGAATTTGATTTATTTGCCTTATGCCCTCAAAAGTTGCAAGACTGTTTGAAGAGGGGCTAGTAACTTTCAAAACAGCTATATCAAAATACTCGTCATACCCTACTAGCAAAACTTCATCATCTGAAAAAGCAAGAGCCTTATTTACAAATTGGATATTTATACCTACGGAATTATCCAAAATAAAATCCTCTATCACATGGTGGTTTGTAGCAATGTAAACTGAACTACCTAAATTTCTTACAACAAAACCTGTACCTTTTTGACTCCCTGCATTTATCTCTACAACCGATGGCGAAAAATTGTCAAACAATTCTACAGTTGTATAATTTCGAATCGCACAAAATTCACACTCAGAGTCATCAATACAATAACGACAAACGGAGCAACCACCAAAAACAAACGCAGCACTTAAGGCAAAAACTAGCGACAATACGAATATCACCAGTTTTGAAAAAACGCCTTTTTTTGCGTCAAGCTTTATTTTGCAGTTGACATCCTTATCTCTTTGCATGTTACTCTTTTTTATTAAAACCAAATCCAAAACCAATCAAGGACAGACATTAAAATAACTATAATCACCACAACAGCAATTAAATTAAGAATCCCTAAAACTAACCCTGCAATTGCCGCACCTCGTGGTTTACCAAGCCTACCCAACCTAGCAGTCGCCACTGCCCCGTTTATCAAAGCAACTAAGCCTAAAATAAATGGCAATAGCAAAAACGATAGTATACCACAAGTCAAAGCACTAGCAGCTTGTCCTTGTGCCGATGCTACTTGCTGGTCGTTGTTATTAAAATTGGTTGAACTATGCGAAAAGTTATTTTGGGCGTTAAAATTGTTTGTATTGCCAACTGGCGGAAAACCATTAGCATTATTATTTACTGGAGGAAAACCATTTTGATTTGAAATCGGCGGCATTCCCATATTTTGATTAGTAAATTGATTCTGATTCGCAAATTGATTATGCTGTTCAAAATTGTGTTGTGGCGGCTGGTTGTTTCTTGAAATTGTACTTCCGCAAAAGCAACAAAATACGCCCGTTACATCACTTGCACCACAAGAATTGCATTTCATGATTTTTTCTCCTCTATTAAGATTCACCTTAAAAACTTTAGGCACTTTACTACCTTTTTATATAATAGCAATTGCACCTAATTCTATTATGCCCTAAAGAAGTTTTGATGTCAATATTTTTCAATTAAAAGTAGATTAAAGTTTGATTAGAATATTTATGATAATCATGATTACATTAAAATAATGTTCTCTATAAAATCGTTTTTTATATCGAAACTATAAGCCTCGCCTATATTTTGGTCATTTATTAGATAATAGTGTTGTGCGTGTTTTTGTCTCATGGCATTTGAAAATTCGTCTTTAATTATGGATTTGTAACCAACAAAAAAATCCTCTAGCGCTTGATTGTCAATAGTCTGCAATAAATTTTTTGATAAGCATTTTTTCGCTGTTTCAAAATCTTTTTGCTTTACCGCATTAAATAGCTTTTCTGCAACACTAGACTCTATGCTTGTCGCATCGACATTGCTCGCAGAGTACATGTAACTATATCGTGGTTTTAGTTTTATAAAATTATTGTTATCTACTATAAAACTATCGCACAAATTTGTATTTTCTAGTACTTTGCCTTGCAATAGCTTTACAGTGTACGGCAGCAAATGCGCACTGAGTGGCAATACCGTAATGTATAACACTTCCTCTAAAGAATAACTGAAACTTGTTGCATTTTCCGAAAAAACTCCGTTTAATAAATATACACACGCAAAATCCGTCTTTACGCTAATCACTTTCTTATCCATGTTTTAGTATATTATGGATAAGAAAGTTTTATGATTAGAGGTATTTTAAGAAAGTGCCTGCTTAATGTCTGCAATAATATCATCAGGATTTTCTATACCAACCGATATTCTTACCATATTATCTGTAATGCCCGCAGCTTTTAGCTGAATATCGTTTAATTGTCTGTGAGTTGTGCCTGCTGGATAAAGAGCAATACTTCTTGCGTCTGCTACATGAGTTGCAATTGAAATCAATTTTAGACTATCAAGGAATTTAACCGCTGCAACCTTGCCACCTTTAAGTCCAAAAACTACAACACCACTTGTGCCATTTGGCATATATTTCTTTGCTAAAGCGTTATACTTGTCGCCTTTAAGAGAAGGATATTTTACCCACTCCACTCCCTTTTCTTTTGATAAAAACTCCGCTACCTTTTGCGCGTTAGAACAATGTTTTTCTACTCTGACTGCCAAACTCTCTAAATGAGTATTAAGCATAAAGCTAGCTATTGGACTAGGACAAGCACCTATATCTCGTTGCAATTGCACTACTGCCTTAAAAATGTATGCCGCTTTGCCAAATGCTTTTGTGTAAACCAAACCGTGATAAGAGTCATCAGGAGTTGTCAAATGAGGATATTTATCACTGTATTTATCCCAATCAAAATTCCCACTATCAATAATTGCACCACCAACAACCGTACCGTGTCCGTCCATATATTTAGTTGTAGAATGAACTACAATATCGGCACCTAATTCTATTGCCTTGCAATTTATAGGTGTTGCAAAAGTATTGTCTACAATTAGTGGTACACCATGCTTTTTAGCTAATTTAGAAAACTTTGTAAAATCCAAAATCGCAAGTGCCGGATTTGCAATGCTTTCTGTAAAAATCAATTTTGTATTAGACTTAAAAGCTTTTGAAATCTCCGCCTCGCTTGCCTCTTGGTCTATATATGTACACTCGATACCCAATCGTTTTAAAGTAACACTAAAAAGATTTGTAGAGCCACCGTAAATCGAGCTGCTTGCTACAATATGATCGCCTGCACTTGCTATATTTATAACACTAAACATAGTTGCCGCTTGCCCACTAGAAGTTAGCATTGCAGCAACACCGCCCTCTAACTCACAAATTTTTTGTGCGACAGCGTCGTTAGTTGGATTATGAATCCTGCTATACAAATATCCCACAGCCTTTAAGTCAAAAAGGTTGCACATATGTTCAATCGAGTCATAATAATAAGTTGTACTTTGATTTATTGGCAGCTGACGTGTTTCGCCATTTTTAATTTCTCTACCACCGTTTACACATACTGTGTCTATTGCTTTTTTTGTTTTATTCATCTTGTCTTTCCTTTTTACAGCAACCGTCCTCTATCGTTCCAGTCGCCAAATAGTTTATTTTGTTTTGTATTTTCTAAAAATTTTTGTAGCCGCTTGTCATGAGTTGTATTGTTCTCTATGCCAAACCAGCTTTGAATATTGTCTATTCTAACTCTTTTATAAATTTCGGGCAATGCCTCGTAATTTTTGTATGTAATGTCGCATTTTTTTAATGCCTCCAAAATGTGTGATGCTACTATAAAATCAATCTTAGGCATTACAACTCTGCCACTGTCTGTCATAAGTCCTAATTTTTCTAACCTTTCGCATCTAGCAACATTAAGCTGTGTCCAGTTACTTTTTTTAGAGCGCGGAGAAAAGCGTTGATAACCACCTTTGCCCATTGTTACCTTTTTGCACACTTTGGGTAAAAAAATGGGGCATTTCGGGCGAAATTTGGGCATCCTCGGCATTTTGCTGTGTTAGCGTATGCAGTGCTTGTGGTGCGTTTAGGTTTACCTTATACTTTATCTCTACCATATCGCTGTGCAGTGTTACTCGCTCTATGATTTTAATTAGCATAGATTTTTTGTCGCCAACGCTTGCCTCGTCAAATCTTGCTACCCAACCTGCTGCCTCTTCTTTTAATGTGGCTTGCATTGTTAGTTCAGTATCAATGTCAAAAATCTCATTTTGTGCGTTTTCTAATAGTTGCCTCGCCTCTAATAAATCACGCTCTTTGTTTTTCAACATTTCGGACAAGGTGTTTTCTGCAAAAGCACTATCGCCTAAAAGAGCTTTTACAACCTCTTCTTTGATTTTTGCAACCTCACGCTCTAATTTTACCACATCTTGAGTAGCCCTGTCAACTCGTTTGGTAGCCTCTTCTAGCCTTATTCGTGCTTCTGTCTCATGAGAATTTGCTAGTGCCTCTTTGTCGGAGGTCAACAAAAACTCTTTTGCATCTTGAATCACTAAGTCGTCAATACACCCTGTCCGCCATGACGGTGTTATGCAATCGGGTCTTGCTGTCTGCGGTGTGTAAATCCGCCTGCACCTATATTTGTGTTTTCTCTCGTCAATTTCATTTGAGCCTATCTTTTTGTGCTTGCTACGAATCATGCTTGTTACTTTTTCGCCACATTGTCCGCAGTAAGTAAATCCTGTCAAAAGTAGCTGTCCAAATCTTGTGGGCGGTCTTGTGTGTATTCTATTTTTAACAATTTTCTTTTGCACTTCTTCCCAATCTTCTTTTGATACAATTTGTAAATGCGGTAAATCGGGCGACCTTACCTTGTTTTCCTCTGGCACATCTTTGCGGTAGTTTAGAACAAAGTAGCCTGCATAAAGTGTACATCTTAATATCCGTGTTATAAGCGAGGAAGACCATAATATTCCGCTTCTTCTTAGCAACCCTTTATCGTTTAATTCTTTTGCCAACATCCTAGAGCCATAGTTCTCTTTGCCATACAGCTTAAAAATCATTTTGACGGTTTCGCTCTCTTCGGGGTCAATTTCTACATCAAAAATTGGTCTGCCCTTATAATTAAGCGTTCCTCGTGATACTTGACGATAACCAAAAGGCACTGTTCCTCCGCTCCATGCACCCCTTAGTACATTTTCTCTCGCTGCATCTTTGCATCGTGCAGAGGTTTTTAAGCTCTCGCCCTCCGCCTGCCAGTAGCGGATATATGTCATAAGTTTGTCCGTATGGTTGACGGCAGAAATCTCGCCCTCGCAATACGATATAATCTTTATGCCGTGGCTGTTAAGAAAAGATACTACCAACGGCGTTTCATCTGGTATGCTGACCTTTTTGCAGTGTTTTGGGTAAAAAAATGGGAGGTGTCAGGGGTGTTTAATCCGCCTGCACCTATTTGTTGGTCTAATACTTCGCCTGTGAGCGACATTTCGCTTATGGCTTGCGATTGGGTTTCGTTCGTGTGCTTGGTGGTTGGATTTAACCAACTGTCATTGTGTGCCTCACGGGCTGACAGTGGCTCTATGTTTTGAGCATCAAGTTTAACTTTGTAGTCTACTTCTATGCGGTCTTTGTGAAATTCTACTCGCTCGATTATATTTATGAGCATTGCTTTTTTGCTAGGTATGTCTAGGGCATCAAATCGCTCCGACCATGTATCTAATTCTTCGGTTACTTTCTTTTGGATTGACAACTCTTCTTCTAGGGCGAAAATTTCTTCTAGCGTTGTGTTCTGCTCCGCCTGCTCCTGTGTTAGTTCCGCCTCTTTGGTTTTTAGCATTTGAGCGATTAGGTCTTCGCTTAAATTGCCCTCGCCTAAGATTGCTTGCATCAATCGCTCTTTGAGTTTTTCGACCTCCCGTTCTTTTTGCGTTATTACTATCGCACCTTTATCCAGTTGTTTAGTCAACTCTTCTATCTTTTCTTCAAATTGTGTTTTGTGAGAATTAAGTAATTTGTCTTTGTCTAGCGTTGTCAAAAATTCTTTTGCATCTTTAATTATGAGTGCCTCCACCATATTCGCCTTATAGATAGACGGTTTGCATCGTTCGCCAAGCAGTTTATGCTCGTCTTCTCTGCAACGGTAATTGAAAGTTTTTAATCTCTCGGCAGGCGGCAATGCCCTATTATTGTTTTTCTCTAATGACGAATAATAACTTGTCATTTTTGCCTTGCACTGTCCGCAGTAGGATAATCCCGAAAACAATAGTCTTCCGTGCTTAGTTGGGCGGTATCGCCTGTGTATTCCTTGACCTCTAATTTTACTAACCTCATCTAACATTTTGTTTGCTTTGTACCACACCTCGTCCTCAATAATTCTCAAATGCGGCATAAGTGGCGATTCTAGGTTTTCTTCGTTTTGCCTTTTTGCATACAGAACTTGATGTCCTATATATGTTTTCTTTCTAAGCATTGAACAAATTTGAGAACCTGTTAGCCTTGCTCCATCTTTACCTAATACCCCTTTTAATCTTAACTCCCTTGCAATAAGTTTAGTTCCCATGTGTTCTTCGGTGTAAAGACGAAAAATATCTTTTACCACTTCCGCCTCTTCTTCATCTATCTCTACATCGAATATAGGTCTGCCCTTAAAGTTGAGTGTGCCTCGAGATACTGTTTTGTAGCCATAAGGCGCTCTTCCGCCTCGCCACTTGCCTGCCTCGATTAAAGCAAGCCCTGCATCTTTACAGCGGATTGAGGTTTTTAGACTTTCGCCCTCTGCTTGCCAGTATCGGATATAAGTCATAAGTTTATCCGAGTGGTTGGCAGACGAGATTTCACCCTCGCTGTAAGATATAATGCGAATGCCTTGGCTGTTCAAAAATGAGATAATAAGGGGAGTTTCATCTGCTATACGGCCTAACCTGTCGCTCATGTAGATACCCAAAATATCAAATTCTTTTCGCTCTGCCATGAGTTTAATTTCTTGTATGGCATCTCGTTTTGATGCGGATACTTTATAGCCAGAAATTCCACCTTCCACAAATTCTTTTACAAACTCCCATCCCTGCCTGTCTGCCCACGGTCTTAGGTAGCCACGCTGTAATGGAATGTCGTTTTCATTGTCGGTTTGCTTTTTTGATGAAGCCCTGTAGAGCAAAACTACTCTAGGCTTTGTTTGTGTTTGCAATTCATTTTGCATTTTCAATTCCTCCGTGCCGTTTTTGTTTGCAATTTGCAACAGCGACACTATCATGCCGCAAAACTCCCCAAGAAGTCGAGGATAAACTTGCGATAAAATGAAGAAAAGGCGAAACAACTTTTCTTGTTGCCTCGCCCTCTCTAATTATTTTGACATTACTCTAATTGACTGTAATTTTACTAATTAAGTGTAATTAGCAGACATTATCGCTAACTATTTCTAATTATGCTAATATGGCTAATTATCGCTAATTTTTTAACATTATTTCTAATTGCGCTAATTATTTGACATTACCACTCATTATTCTAATTTGTTAAGATTATCCCTAATTATTTAGGCTGCCTGTGCCTGCTCCTCTTCGATTCCGCTAAAACAAAGCACTGCCCATTTGTTGGCTGCGTGGTCGTAGCGGACTAATTCTATGCCTCCGCAGGAAAGTGTCCGCATAAGGTATTTGTTGCCGCCTACCTTTACAGGCTCTTCCTTTATAATAGTTGAGTTGGCGTATGTCCTGCTCCTCGGCGGTGGGAGGTGGTCGTAGGTTTCTATTATCTTCTTAGACTTATAATACTTTTTTCGTGGCACTACTTACCCCCTTTGTTTACTTTTTTGACGGCACTTTCTAGTATGAAAGCATCTAGTTCTTTTTCTACTTGTTCAAAGGCTTTTTTTGCCTCTTCGACCTCGCCGTTGCAATGACCTTTGGCTATGGAAATGCTGTTGGCTATTGTTAGGTCGCCTATACTTTTGAGGGTACGCAAAACTAGCAAGTCTTTTTTTGTCCTGCGGTCTTCGCTTGCCTCGGCGTACTTTTCCATCTTCTTAAAATGCTTTTGTAGAAAATACAAAAGCGCGCCTCCTAGCACGCTTATGATTGTACAGATTATTCCTATTAAAAGTTCACTCATATATTGTTGCTCCTCCTCTTATCTACAGTTGCAGATGTCGTGTCCTATTACGCATTGCAACTGATTGATTAAAAATTGTCTTGTTATGGGTTGTGGGTCAAATGCTCCTGTCTCGATTGTGGATTGCCCGACTATGCGGACAGGGTGCGTTATCCATGTGGAGTCAAAGCCAAACGGGATAAGCGAATCAAACTCTGGTAGGCTAGACGGCATTTGCTCTTGCACTAAAATGCGATTAACTAGCGGATAAAGCGTATCCATTAGTGTTGGGTCTTGGGCGATTGCCTCGTGGACACTTGCTGCCATTAGGTGCATGATTGGGTGTCTTGCTTGGTGGCGGTCTCGGTCTTCTAGTGTTAGAAATTCCGTTACACTTACAAACACTCGTCCGCCTTTAATAATCGATTGTTCTTCGTTGATTGTAAAGACACGCACCTGCGGTGGGTCTAATTCTATTTGCTCTGCGACTGCCTCGGGGGCAAGTTGAAGTTCTTCTTGAGCCGTTGGCTCTACTGTATATTTTTTTGGCATAATTGGTTACTCCTATAAATTTTTTGATTAGCTGTCGGCTCTGCCTATTGCAAAAAGCATTACGCCGTGAGCCGTTGTGTTGCTTGAGCGAAAAGTTATTCCTGTCGCACTCATTGTTATGTTTGCAAATGATGGCGGATTGCTTGTGCTGCACGCTGTCATTTGTACATTGTTTACTATTGTAAATGCTCTTGGGTAAGTCCATGTGGTTTGCGACTGCCCTGTAGGCACGCTTATGCGCCCCCACGCTAGTTGCAAGCCGTTACCATAGCGAATAAATCCTGCTTGGGCATTAGTCTGATGCGACTGTGTTACTATTTCTCGCCAATCGCCAAACTCGGTGCTAGCACCTTTTGACCTCAAAAATCCTCTGCCATTGTTGCCCATTGTATTTGTGGCAGGCATATAAATTTGCCCGTGAACTGTGGTGTTGCGTGACATATTGAGTAGCACGCCTTGAGCAAGACCTGTTGGCAAGTTGTGGGTTGTTGCATTATTAGCAGTGAATATTCTTGAGTGGATAACGCTGTTGGCATTCGTGTCCGTGCCTGCTGTTTGGGCAAAACGAGTTAGAATTTCGTTTGCGTTGTTATTTGCAGATGTCGCTACTGCACTAGCACTGTTGGCTGCGGATTGAGCATTGTTGGCTGTTGACTGTGCCGTTGTTATTGCAGTTTGCATAGCAGCAGTTATGCCACCCTCTACCCATGCGCCCCATGTTGTTGTGCCACTACTTGAACGGCTTCGCAAAAATCTCACTACTCCTTGAGATGCAGTTCCGCTCCAACAAGTCAACTCTTGTAAAATTCCGCCGTTATGCGTTGTGGTAATATTCAAAACTGCTCGGGAATTAGAAGAAGTAAATCTTACAAAGTCTGGGCGGTTTGCCGATGTTATAACCGAATACTGCGTGTTGGTTAATAGATATGTGCCGGGGATTACAAGGTCATTAAAGTCGCTAGGCCACGCTAATGCGCCTGTCGTAGTGTTGGGTAGATTTAATGTTTGGTAGATTCGCCTAACGCTTGCGGCATTTAATCCGTTGGTATTAGCGTTGTCGGGTGTAGCAAAAACAGTCGTGTTGTTTGGCACAAGTGTGTGAGCGTTGGTTGCTAACTTCGCCGCCGTTACCGCTCCGTCAATTATTGCTGATGTGCCTACTGAATTTGTAGCCATTTTTGCCGCCGTTACATTTGCGTCTTGAATGTGAACAGTCCGAACAGCACTTGTGGCAATTTTTGTAGCCGTAACATTGCCGTCTGCTATGTGAGTAGCCGTTACTGCACTTGCTCCAATTTTTGCCGCTGTAACAGCTGCGCTAGCGATATGTGTATTTGTTACCGCATTTGCAGTATTGTCTATTTTTGTATCGGCATTAAAGTTAGATTGAAAAACTCCGCCAACTGTTACCCTTGTGCCTGCGTTGTTGGCGGCATCGAGTGCCGCCTGCTGTGCTACTTGTGCAGAGTTTTGGGCGTTGGTCGCCGCTGTCTCTGCGGCTATAGCACGGGTGTTTGCACTTGCTGAACTATTAGCGGCATTGGTGGCTTGAGTGGCTGATGCACTAGAAGAGGCTTGAGCATTATCTGCTGAAGTAGCAGAAGCTGTTGCACTTGCCTGTGCTTGGCTTGCTGCGGTTTCGGCATTGGTCGCTCGAGTATTAGCACTATTCGCTGCCGTTTCGGCGGCTGTTGCACGAGTGTTTGAAGAAGCTGAACTGTTAGCAGAATTTGTTGCTTGGGTCTGGGCTGTGCTTGCACTTGCTTGAGCCGCACTTGCTGAATTTGCAGAATTAGTAGCCTGTGTACTAGCAACGCTTGCACTTGCCTCGGCGTTTTGTGCGGACAATAAAGCTGCTTGCACTCCGTCTTCTACAGCCTGTGCTGACTGCTCGGACTGAAAGGCAGAGTTTGCTGAATCTATCGCCGCCTGCTTGGCTAGTGCCGCTTTGTCGGTGGCGACTTGGGCAAGCTGCACAGCAGCTGTCGCCCTCTCTTCTGCAAGCCTAGCACTAACTTCACTTGCTTGCCCTGCCTCTCTAGCAAGCGTTGCTTGCACCATTGCTGTGTTAGCCATGTTGGCGGCATTGACTGCCGTTGCCTCTGCTACGCTTGCGGATTGAGCAGAAAGACTAGCAGAATTGCTTGCCTGCGTTGTTATTGCCTCGGCGGTGTCGGCTGCCTCTCTTGCTAAAGTTGCAGAGGTTTCGGCATTACCTGCTCTAGTGTTAGCACTACTTGCACTTGCCTCTGCCGCCTCCGCTCTAGTCAAGGCATCAGCAGAATTTGTCGCCGCTTGGGTGGCTTGAGCCTCCGCTACAACTGCGCTTGCTTTTGCATCGAGAGCAGACTGTTCGGCTTGACTTGCTGAATTTTGTGAGGCGGTCGCACTATCTCTTGCCTCTTGCACAAGGGTCAAACTTTGCCCCACTTTTGCCTCGCTGTCTAAAACTGATTGAGTTGCAACACTAGCACAGTGAGCTGAATTGCTTGCGGATTGTTCCGCCTCGGTGGCTCGTAAATTTGCACTATCGGCGCTTGTTTGTGCGGCTATGCTACTAGCCTCTGCACTCTCTGCCCTTATATGAGCCTCGCTAGCGGAGTTTGCACTATCTTGTGCGTGTGCCTCTGCCTGTGCAATAAGCCCTAGAGCCTCTTGTGTTTTTGTGCTTGCGACATCTTTAATCTCAATACTAAGTGCCAAAGTGCCGGCTGCACTATTAGCAGAATTAGTTGC
>Ga0123355_10009620_pt1 | contig 14731 bp, 7 predicted proteins | sample TergutEmb28metaG_3_FD_89872 | JGI IMG/M metagenome (GOLD analysis project Ga0123355, IMG submission 89872) | Embiratermes neotenicus P1 segment gut microbial communities from Petit-Saut dam, French Guiana - Emb289 P1 | ecosystem: Host-associated > Arthropoda: Insects > Digestive system > Gut ...
AACAGGAACCAAATATGTTAGAATTATGAAACAAACTGCATTTTGAAGAGGAAAAAACAGAGAGTATATACCATGTTTAAAATATTCAGTACCTATATTTGTTGAATAAATATATAAAATGCAGCGTTTAGAAGTTAGCAGTGCGGTACGACCACTATAGTGGTCGTTAGGCGTCAAAGGGTTAAACAAAGCTTCTTTTTATCACAAATTTGCTATTTCAGGAGAGGTGATGGTCTTATTCTGTCTCTTAAGAGAAGGTGGCAAAAGCAGATCGTTGGAATGTCGCCAAAGAAACAAGTCTAAGTTAGGAAGTTAACTGCAACAAAAATAGTAAAAGGGAACGAAGAGTGGAAGTAAGTAATCCAAACACCGAGAGAATATTTTGGCAAAAACCCAGGCACCTAAAAGAATGGTAACACTTTGCCATGTTTTGTTGTGTAAAACATAGAGTAAATCCGTGTTTACCTACTACTAATGTTTAGTGCGACCCAATTTATTGGTGCATATTTTGATTATCACTTTGTTGAAGAATAAGAGAACAACTTGATGTCACTGGTTATTAAGTTTTATTTCACTTCTTCTATGCTCAACATGTTTCGGACATTAATACATCCATCATCCTGATGATGGATGTATTAATGTCCGAAACATGTTGAGCAAAGAAGAAGTGAAATAAAACTAAATGACTAGTGACATCAAGTTGGTCTCTTATTCTTCAACTATCACAATGATAGACTGTCCAATATACATAAGATTTATCACTTTCATGTTACATAATGTTTTGTTATTTCTATTTTCTTTTATCTTTATCGTACTTTGACAAAAACTGTAGGAATTAAATACTTACTTCTAACGTAAGATCTTTTGTTTACTTAATTATGAACACTACCAACAATTTGCGAATATCTCATAAAGGCAAAAACGTGGTTTACAATGAGACAAATTTGAACCAGTCAGTAAGCAAACCTTAAACAAAAACTTGGAGAATCGAAAAATAACTATTAGCTGCCGTTACATTCTGTTGTTCATTCAGCACAGAAATCCTTACAAGAAGTTCCATGCATCTTTAGTTCTGTGATGACAGTTTTAGGATCCAACACCAAATCTTGTTAGTGCCCATCACCTCGTAACTTCCCACCGCACTTAAGTTCTTATTAATTGACGAAAAATTTAGCAAGTACAAATTCTGAGCCAGCTCAATCCAGTTCTCATCCTTCCAACCGATTTCCTTAAGGTATAGTATAACATTTCTTTCCCTTCTACCCCTAGCTCTTCCAGGTGGTCTTTTTCCTTCAATTATTTTACAAAGACCCTGTTGCGCATCTCCTTTCCCCTATAGGAGCCTCTTGCTCCGAAAATCTCTTTTTCTTGTTTTGATCACCACAGATATTACTTTGTGGGAAGGACAAATCGAGGAGCTTCTCCTTGTGTAAATTCCTCGAGTGGCCTGTTAACTTGTCCCTCTTACTGAATTACTCAGATGTCAATATAATCATCACTTGCCTGTGTAACTTAATTTGCAGTACCTTTGTCTCGTTATGCATCTCCCTAATTATTTAAGTGTGCTATGTAAACGACTCTATGAATTGTTCAGACTATAAAACGTCAGTAATAGACTAGTGAAGGAAAATAGTTTAATTTGGGATAATATTGGAAGCGTAAGCATAAGCACTCACAGACAAACCTGTGACAATGTCACATTTCCACCACCAATTCTACACACACTGGCCCGGACTCAAACCCGGATCTCCGCGTTGAGAGGATGATAATAACCTAGAATGGACACGGGGTCCCATATTCTAAATATTTCGTTAGACAACAAAATAGCAGAGAAAGTAATCTACATATTTTATAAAAACACAAGTTTCCTTCGAAAAGCAAGTACACAATATTGTCCTCCAGAATATAAAAAGACGCAATAATTTCTTTGCGTATAACTAATATTGAATATGTTAATCATTATGTAAGGTTTATAGCTTGATAAAAGAGCCCATGTTTACTCAAGCTCGGTCTGTCGTTTACTATCAGTTGCTACGGTCAGGATTACAGGGGATTTATATTGCCAAGTTTAACTGCCCACTACAACAGTACATGGCTTCCCTTTCAGTGCATTACAACCATCCAGAAGCCGTAATACCTTTGGGTCAACGTACATATAAAGGCAACATCAAAAGAGGCAGTAACTGTTCACATGTGTAATGTACATATATGTTCCTTTGATAGGACGGTTTATACCGTCATAATGCCTATGAAAGAGACAGTGCACCAGCCCGAACTAAGTTCGCTCACGTGTTGCTGCCATGCCTTTTAAACTACCGATGTTACTTATGCGATATTTTATTTACTGAATATGCCTCACAATCGTAACGTAGCCCACTATGTGACTCAGTTATCGTGCACTTTAGTTCGGCCCTCATGTGCACGTTTGATTACTTGTATAATGAATCATGTACTTTCTTCAGTGACGCAACCACCAAATTCGGGCCTAGGCCGTTTCATTTTCGAGGTCTGTAGATATCACACAGAAGGACATACACCCGGTAGGACTCCTCTGAACAAGGAATCCTGTACCTAGCAATTAAAATAAAGCAAATTATCGTCAACACCTGCGGAAACCAATGGGACTGCATGCTACTTTCTCCGAGTAAGAGGGAGTTTAAACTTCCTGCCAAGAATCTGTTGTTGTGATCTCACTTTATACATGTATTAACCAATTGGCATCAAATTTTATCTCGTCTAATTTACATACCAATATAGCTTTAATTTTGTAACATCAGTATAAATGCCTTAGGATTGGCGTAAATATTACGCTTATGCGAACAATGTATGTTGTTAGTATTTAAAACATTTTGTCATCCAGTTGCAATGTTATGCGTCCTTACTATCATCAGCTTCTCTTCAGACTACCAGAACATAATCGGAAATTAATTACTTGTGCTATCGTAACTAAGTATATGAATTCCTTCCACTGCTGAAGTACGGCCATAATATTTACAGAAAATAATATTTGAAGAAAAGCTTTTTTATGTGATGGAAGCTGATTCTAGAGCTCTTCCTACACTTTAGAAAGGCACAGGTTTGCCAGGATTTCCCGTTTGTTACAATGCGGTCTGTCCGTAATACATGTACGCTCGCTCAAGCAAATCATGAAATAGGGATGAGGGGAAATTAGACCAGAGGTTTATGTGACAAGGAGCAGCAAGATTTGCATAACACTGACTTGAGTAACACATCGGAAACTGTGACGTGTGGACCGGCAGACACAACACGTTACGTCCAGCCTCCTTACGAGTTTCCGTCTGCAGTGTTGATGAAGTATTCATCTCTCACTGTTATTCCGCTGTCATGATTAACTGAAACTGAAGGATGCATTCTACTAACTACTGTAGTGGAGATGTGTAACATCTTCGGTACTGGAGTGGTTAGCGTCACAAACCTGCTGATCTACTCCCATAGGAAGGGGCCCCGGTGTCTATTATTATGAGACTGTGTGTGTGTGTGTGTGTGTGTGTGTGTGTTCCAGTAGTAAGTCTGGACGTGGCGTTGAGGATGACAATTTCTGTCTCAGCCGGAAATTGACTGATGATTGTAAATTAGCCATTTCACAGCCTAAACTCTGTACTGATTGTGTTGTGACACAAATCACTGTAATGAGACAAATTCGGCGTGAATAGCTTGTCAATTAAGTACGTACGTCCTCATCGCTTGTGAGAGAATCGTATTTAAAGACGTGGACTGATTTAGAATCCCGCTAGAGAATTTAATAGACTTTCAGCTAGTCAAGAAATTTTCTGCGTTTTATGGAAAGTCGGTTTTCATTTCCGTATTCACAAACCTATGCAACTTGTCATCCTTCCGAACCAGGTGAATTTGGTACACATACTGAGAAACAAAGTTTTTATATTTGTCTTCATATTAAACTTCCATCTTTGTTTAGGTTTCCAGTTTGTCGTGCTCTCAAGAGTTTCTGGAATTGGTGGCAATTTTCTTTTTCCAGTAAAATAAGCTACTTTAAATTCATTTGTCAATTTGTACAAAATAAGCCTACTAAATTAACTACATACTTGTGCATATATTTTTATGTGTTTATCCAGCAAGATAAATACACACGAACATTAAAGTTGAAATGAAAATAAAGCGACACTGGCCTCAGAATCGCTGAGGAAAGAGTCTAGTGTTTATGTTTACAAAGAGAATGCATTTTCTCCATTGTCGGAATGGAAACACAGATAAAGAGGAAGATTTCTACCCAAACCGGTAATCGAAGCTTTGACCCGGAAATTAAACACCGACTGTCCAGTCCGTGGCTGCTCATTTTACTGACTGCGCTGTTCCAGCCCAAATGTTAAACTTGGAACAGGCTAAGCCTCAAATATTCACATTGCAAGGCATTACAAAATATTATGTTAACAAAGCTGTGCCGTAACGTGTATCTTAATTAAAGAAGTGACTGTGTGTATTCTGACTAATGTAGCAAACTAATGTGATAGCAATTAGCATTTTAAAACGCGCAGGGTACCGGGCTGTCAGTAAATAGAAAGATACACCGTTTTTCCCGAGCTTCTTAACACATTGTAACTAACGTACCCACACAGAAAAGTCGTTGAGAAGCTAATATTTCATTAGCTATTGTTTCCTTGGCTAATCAAGAAATTCTCCTCATTTTATTCAATTTGAAGGTTTATTTTTGGGTTTACAAGAATCTGTCATTTGTCTAATCCTGAGACATGTCAATCCTATTCAATTTTCTCCTAGCTTCCTTCTTTAAGTTATATTTAATATTATCCTTTCATCCGTGCGCAGGCCTTCTAAGTGGCTTCTTTCCCGCACGTTCTCCTATTAAGCACTGTCTGCATTTCCCTTTTGACTCACATATACATGTACCACATGCCCCACCAGACTCATTATCATTGGTTTGATCACCCCATACTCTGCTGAAGAGTAAAAATCATGACGTTTCTCAATGTTCGATTTTCTATATCCTTCTCTTGCTTCTTGCCTCCTGGACCCAGATACCGTCCCTATACTCGAAAGACTGCAGCTTGTACTGTATTTTTCCAGTTTCCTTCATACACGTATCATCAGAAACATTTCAAACGAAAATACATTCACCTTTGCTCGTCGTTCACAACGATGATGCAGCTAACAACGTGAAGGCAACTCCTATACAAATTCCACACTTCCCGGCATGCAGCAGTGTCCTGAAATATGACAAAAATGTATAAAATTTGTGTTCGAATTGCGACTGACTTCAGGTCGGCTTACGTGTGAATGAGCTGGTTAAAAATCAAATTCTTCCCACTGCAGTTTCTGTAGATATCCTGTGTAAAACTTCGTCCAAATGCTTTCAGAATTCAGATAAAAGACAAAATAAACCACGGGCATCTCTGTGTTACAGTTACTTTTGCGTACTACGAAAGAAGCATTCGTAGTAGAGTAGTGTCATTGCATACTAACAGTTCTTATAAAATTTCCTCCAAGATAAGTTGTTTCGGTTTCGAGACGCTTCAGCATTAAAGGGCAATGGAGAAGGGACTATGTGGCAACAGTCGACTATAGGAAATATCAGTAAATAATCGAAGTATCCTTGGAAAATTGATTTCTCCGTAAGAAGACATAATTGTATCGTAAAGAAACAATTCATTTTATGTACTACTTAGTTATTTCCACACGATGTGCAACGGGAATCTTATACTTGTGCCTGTACTCAGTATCTGAGATGGGAGATAAACTTCGCCATTAGTAAAAGTTTTAGTTAGAACTTAAGCTGAAATCTTTGCATATTTTATACGTAGGGAGATAGAAAATTGTTCCGCCACCTTACTTCTTTTCCAGTCCCCCTTTTGAAAATATATTAAGTTCGAAGAGATCATTTCAAATCATAACCACGCTCTAGCGACTTAGACAGATAGTGAATCTTAAGGACCCTTTCGCCGAACACAGAGGCCTGTAGATTGCTTACCGCAAAAAGTTAGGGAGAGAAAATCGAAACAGTGGGGGAAATTGAAAATGGAACCGCCGGAAGGGAGAATACTCAGAGATAATAAGAAAAGTAGCCAGCCGAAGAGTTTGAGTGAAATCTGGCGGTGAGCCAAGTTACCAGGAAATTGGAAAGCCACGTCTTTTTTTGACATGGACAGAACCCCTCAGGCAGGAGACAGCGAGTTTTACAACGTCTGGATGTTGAGGGAAGAGATGCACTTATCCGGTGGTATTTGTTTAATCAGATGTCAGGACTTGTCCCTCATGTTAGCTGAACTCAGATCAGAATTGAAGAATTATGCTACTGTGAACCCTTTCCTGCAAAGAGAATTTTTAGTTGACATTGACTTTCTCTGAAAAGTGTTTCCTGCGAATTTAGGGTCGTATATTGTTAGAACATTGTCTGAGCGATGTATGTTGAATCATAAACATGAGATCGGACATCATGGGTGATTGCGTTAATATCCTTCTTTATATTCGTGAGGTACAGGGTTTAATACTCGTATTTCAACATGATGACAGACTGACCCTACTGAATTGTTTACAAACTTTCCCATTCACTACATTATATCACATTATACCTTATTTTACCTTAAATGGCGCCAGGATTCTTACCTTGTGTATAATTTTGAATCACCCTATATGAAGCTACGTAATATGACATGTACAATCAAACCCATCTCTCCTTTTTTCAGTGTAGTATGTGAATTGTATTGTTGATATACAGAATGACTTTGAAAAGCAAATTTATAACGTTAAAATTACATTGGAAATAAAATTTCAATACACATGCTATAATATTGTGCAAGATTCATAGCACTGTAACAGCCCTTTAGGTAATACAGACATTTCATATTGTGCACTCATTTTTCACTCACCCTGTTCATAGATGTGTAATATATATAATATATATATATATATATATATATATAGACAATACTGTTATAGACAGAGGCCTAATTTCTGACGTTTTAATACGGTATATGGAGTTAAAACGAAACAATCTAAGACGGAAGGTGAAAAATGGAATGAAGAATATATAAAAGGAAAATTAAGAAATAAACGTAAGACAGGTAAGAGGATGAGAAACGGAATGAAGGAAGTAGTAAGAGAAGAAGAAAGCAAACTTCTTGAATGATGTAACTTGCCCAAGACACCGTGCAATGTGACTGTATGACATCTCGGAACAACAAAGAGGAACCGCATATCCTGCCTCGTAAGTTGGTGGCAGCAGTTTCGCCTGAATTATTGCCGATTCTCTACTGCCATCGTGCGATGCGTAGCAAAATTATTCACAATTTATATAAATAACCGCAGAATTTAATCTGTCCTCATTATTGTGTTGCCTCAGAGTCGTGTTATGTTGAATTTTATTATAATTCCCACTTACGTAAAATAAAAACATTTGGACCACAATTTTGGTATCACGTTTTGTGTTATATTTGATTTACTTCTGATATATTTACAGCGGCTTATTTTATATTTACCTCTCCCGAAATTGACGTTAAGGTGACCGTGCATCGTGATAAATTCTGACCCTGTTCGCAAGCTGTCAACAAACCTATACGACATACGAGTATACCATTGTTGTGTATACAGTGAAAAATCCCTGATGATGGACAGAGGAACTGTCTGAAACATGTAGAATTTTATTCCAAAAATAAATTTGAGAAATTAGTGCAGCTAGTTGGTTTTATTAAAAGAACTCTCCTGAAATATTTAACAGTTCTTTCGAACGTAATAGAAGACTACGTGTGTATTTGGGGTGAATGAAAGATACATTTGAAACATGCGTATACCATTTTTAATATTTTTCAACCAGAACTGCTCAAGAACAAAGTTTTTAAAATATATTACCTTTAATCTCACTAGCGACATGCTGATTGTGACTGAGGATCGAAAAATGCTTTCTGTTTAAGACAGGATATCGTCTGTTTTAAGGGGTGATGTATTTATGGTCGGAAGTTACAAACACACTGTTTACACTGCAGAAAACATCTCTTTCTTAAAAACATTGGATGTATTCGGTCACAAGGTACTTACAAAATATGTAATTCAAATAAAAATAATGAAGAAATTAAGATGCCAAAAAAAGGTCTACATTATAACAACCACACATTCACTAAGGGATATGAAGTAGACGTAATATAGTTTCTTGACCTTAATCCGATTTTTTTTCGAAAAGAGATTAATTTCATTTAAAATAGTAACTGCTGCGTAATTAGACTGGAAACACATTCTGCTTTGTCTGAAATAAGAAAGGAAATTTGAAATATGAGTACGATTTATTTTATCCGACAAAATGTTGTAGCAAGGTTTCAAGTGACTTTGTGTCTTAATACGGAAACTTTGCCATAAAATTCTTCTCCGACAGCGGAAATACTTAGGGATCTTCAGTTCCACTAAAAAGTGTTTGTAAAAACACCAATGCCATTTCAGAAAGTCTCAGGTTTAATACCCAGTGATTACAGAGCGCACACTACGCCCATTGTGTTCGTGAAAACTGGTGTTGATTTTAACCAACCTTGTAGGTGGCTACCCGCCCATACAGTATTGTATCCCTCTCCTCTACGGCTGCCTTGAAATCAATAATTCACGCATTAATTACCGGCGCCTAGCCTTAAACGCTCCAGAGAGAGAGAGAGAGAGAGAGAGAGAGAGCGAATGAGTGAGTGAGAATGTTTAGGGCAAGGGATGAAGTGGTCCCAACCCTCTTTTCTGTAAAGGAAGATGGCTTCAATGTTATTAAGGAGGGGTTCTTGCTGTCACAAACAGGTGGTCCAGAATTTAGAAGCCTCTAAACAACATACTACTATTTGCGGGAGTTGCTGCAAATTTGCACGCCAGATTTGTTGTGAAAAACGTAATCTAACCCCCCCCCCCCCCGCCCCCCAGCTATGAAAATATAGTTTTCATTACGAATTTACGCGTTCTGTATTGTGCGCTGAGTTACTGGAAATGGATGATTTTGACGGTTACACACAACTCTACCTGACTGTTCCGTGCCACTGACGATTTCACTAGGAAGTTTGAGGAACGTTAAGCAAGAAATTAATCAGGTCTGTTCACAGAGGCCAAGAGGCTTCGCAGGCAATGATTTGCTTTTCGTATACGTCCGGTTAAAATCCATGACAGACACCAAATACCTCGAGAAATTTCTGAGACTTGTCTTAACATTTCTGGTTACTGTGGGGATATTAGGTTCATGCATTCTGTGATTGCTTCTGTTTGATAAGTTTGTGCTCGTAATCGAAGCTTTTGTGGCCAACAAATCGCTGCATTTCTCTTACGCCATCAACGGCGTCAAAGATAGGCTAGAAACCAAAGTTTCAAAGATATTGTGTTTTATCAACAACACTGTTGATTCCTTCCTGTTTATCAACTGATATCACCCTACTGTAACCCTACTCTTCGAAACCAAGTAAACTGTATAGCTTTCTATCATCTAGTATATCCTATTAATAAAGAATGACACTGACACGGAGTCACTTGAGCAGTAACGTTAGTCAGGATGCAGAGGTTCTGACAAATATCAAATATCCTTGAACAAAACGCGGAAGATCACAATAAACAACATAAACATTCAAAGAGATAATTTGGAAATTAACCTTCCCGAATCTAAACCTAATACTGAGGACGCTGACTTACTGGAAAAGGCCTAAACTTTTTTCCGGTGGTAATTATTTCGAATCTGGGCCTGGACATCCATTTGTTTCTAATGACTGAGGATTTTTGTAATATTTCACGATCCAAAATTCTGGATACCTCTTCTGAAATGAATTACAACACGCACTTTCCAAATCACTAGTGTTTCAGCTTCCGTCTTCGTGTTCACACTTATTTTGTTTTGTGTGATGCTTATAGTTGAAGGGGCGTCACTACATAGCGCGTGAATTCATCATACGTTATTAGTAAACTCTTAAAAATTTACTCTCGTATTTTTTTAAATATAAGGATAATTTCTGTGGCGTTTTAACGAAATTATATCAAATTGTGATAGTTGTTGAATTTTAAAAGCATGACGCTTGAAGACTGCTTGAAAATTACCGAAACGCAATTTGTAATTAATTGCAGTATTATAATATACCTTTCCTGTGGCTTATTTAGTAAGTTGTCTTGTTATAGACACGACTTAACTTTTTGGTTTTTGGTTTCGACCATTTTATTTCGGCACTTACGTTGACGTCATCTTCAGTGTCTTCAGCAAAAGTGGATTGTTACTGTCACATGGCCTATAATTTAATTATTTTGGATACAGTTTTAAGTTCTTATGATATTTTATGTTTTGGTTCGGCAATTAGTATTCTCTGTATTTTGTATTATCAAATCTTTTCATACCGTAGGATTTTTAATGTGTTCTAAAGTATATTTACACTGTACATACAAAGCACTCTTTTATGTATAAATGACCTATTTAGGTACCTGACAATCGGTGAGGTTATTTGGACCTTTTTTCTAATATTCGGAATTCTAAAACGTAAACACAAGTAAGTACTCGCACAAATGAATTTAAAATTGCAGCCTGCCAAAACTTTATTTATCGCTATATAAGACAAGATAAAAAGCACTCCATTTCTCATTCTTGTGACTGATGTGTTATGTTTTAAATCTTAGTTTTGCGCTTAGACTTTCACGGCTCACGGATATACGCCGCTACTGCTTTCGTAGAGAACATTTCTCCTGTGGAAATCAGTGAACATTTTTTCTGCCAGAAATGAGTTGTAGTCAGTCGAAAGTCATGGCTAATCAGCTATTGTGCCATATCTCTAGCGGGAAAAGCAAAATTGTAACTAAACATTACACACAGTTTTACCATGAAACTGCATGACGTGTTTTTCGTTTTCCTATTCAGTTCCGGGTGGAACCTCCAAGTATTTATTGAACAGGAGGCTGGCTGGATCCGAGAGCCTGTCTGTATAATCTGGAATAGGTAAGAAGTTCTGTATCTCTACCGGAAATCGAACCCGGATGTCTCGGATATCCAGCGCACTACGTCGTCACTGTACCGTCTAAGCTGTCAATCTCATTATAAGAAAGACTTTCTTTGCGAGGATGAAATTAGAAGGAAGAGTCAGATGCTATTTTTATCAAGTGGGGCCGACCCATAAACTTCGCTTCACGGCTGTGCTGTTCAGAGCACTCAGCTAAGCTAGATTTAAGTTTGTTTGGTGACTGTAGACGTGGCGTCCTGTAAGATAGTAGATTTTGTGAAAGGCTTAACATCCCAGGTGACAGTAATCTGAACAAAAAAATGTTACCATTAAGGAAAAAAATGGTTAATAGTTTTTTAAGTTGAAGTCCTTAGATAAACTGCTCCCTCCTGATACTACTCAATGTGCTGAATATAATCTCGAGGGTTCTCAGTGCACATTCAAAAAATTCAGTAGTACACTTTTAAATTTTCCACGCAAACAGTCCACCTCTGTGCCAATCCAGACGCACTTTATCTTCCTGTCATGGAAACAGCCAATAGTGAAGTATTACACCTTCTACTGTGGTTTAAATGGTACCTACACTCTAAGTAACGTGGTGCCCAAATAGTATTATCTACGAACAGCCCCGGGACTTGTCCGTCTACGAGCAGGCATTGAATTCTGCTGGTACATCTCACAGCCTGTCTAGCTATTTCTCATAGTCAGGCTACAACCAACGTAATCCATCAAGCTTCCCTCGACACCCTCCCTCCGTCACCCGTTCTTCTATGCGTTCCGATACTTCCACCACAGATGTGCGCTTTCAATTCTCGTCTTGAATTATCTACGTAGCTGCACGAGCGATCTTATCAGTCCCGAAATCGTTTGCACATTAAGATTTGTGGTTGTCACAGTGCTGAAGATCAATCGTGTATTAAGTTAGAATACGAAAATATGAATTTTCTACACAGAGTACGTGTATGTAAAGTATACACACCAGTGGAACTTTAAGTTGTGGTCTTCTGGCTTGTGAAACCGTGTAAACTGTTAGTCGGTTGTCGAAGTTTGATCCGCGCACCCCTAGAGATCTGCGAAATCTAATCAGGGGACCCAGAATTCATGTGCTTCTGTCTACTACAAGTTAGAAGGCAAAAATATTGTATTGAATATTTTAGCATTTTAATATTCCGTTTTTCTGGAACGACCATATAATACAGTGCAAATTCTTGTCATTGGAACATGAAGAATTTTCCTAATCGCGCCAGAAGATCCGTACACAACGCGACGAATTTTTATGATATATTTGTTAACCGCAATTGGGTAGCCACCTGGTGGTAGTAGTACAGTATACATTTACACACACATACACAGAACAACGCAAAACAAAAAATACATAGAACAATACAACAATGAGAACAACACAAAAATTTTGGGAGAGTGCGGGCCGTGCCCCGTCTTTGCGGGTTTTGCCCTGGCATTTGTCTTACAACTGAGGAAAAAGCACGAAAATACCTCAGTCAGGGTAGCCGAAGCGTGTCAGCTTACATGAATTGAAGGGCATAAATGTGTTTTTGTTTGTAATTATTCGAATGTTGTACAATACCGCACTGTTGCGTTGAGGTCCGCAATTTTAGATAATTTTTGCGAGAGGGTTCGTAGAGTTAATAAGACAATTAAGGTATCCGTTACACCAGAGGGTTGGAGAGACACTGGGGTTGAACAGGATAAGTTGTCATTACTAAGAACTTTACAATCTGACAATAATGCATTACACGTCTTTTCAATTCATTCATATAGACGGTCTTATCACATTCCAATGTAATGTTTGTCGAGAAAACACACACAAGTACCATCAAAAATATAAAATATCTTTCTGCATCAATAATGACAACTGTCGACCTACAGACGGCAGTAAAACAAACTTCCAAAAAGTCATGTATATTGAATACATCCTACGTGATTTTGATTATGTTTCCTTTACCTAGTTTTTTTAACTCAGTGTTTCAGATCGACAATATTGGAAACGGCTAGGTTCAAGTTTAAGAAACGGTGTTTTTTAACGTGTGAATTATCAGATATTGAAGACTGTCTTCGTATACACAGAGCTTAAAGTGAGCTTCATAATCGTAGGTCTGCGAGCATCTACGTAGTAGTTCCTGTCTTTATAAAACATTGTGTAATTTATCAAAGTGTTTACTGTGTAATGAGTTATTATCCGATACGTAAATTTCTTGACATTGATGATCAGAGCTTAAAGGGTTTTACTTCTACACAATTACATAGTGGGATGGCTGGCTAGGTTTCTCTTTTCTCAACCCGTAAGCAACTTTGACAGTGCTACGTATTTTTGTATTATTATTATTAATTTATGACATACGGTAAAAGAAAAATATAGCCTGTCAACGTACAATTCCTTCATTTTCTATGTTTTGTTGAGCGTGCATCTCTGTGTAATCTTGTAAATAAAACCAACTTGGTGTACAATTTATTCTTAGTATATTTATCAATCTCTACATGTTTCGGGCGACTATGGGTCCACCATCAGGAGAAACAACTGTGTTTATGCGACACTTGGTACTTGTTATTCTGTGTGGATGACTGTCTGGTATGCAGGATTGAATCCACAATTTCTATTGACATTTCAATTGGCTTATTTATTGTTGCATTTATTGTAGAATATCAAGGTGAAATGTTTGACAATTCCCGTTTCGTATTGGGAACGTCATGTTTTCCATATTTTTGTTCATTCTGACTGATTATCTTCATTGTCTTTACCACTTTTTACAACCAAATGCTGATAGAATACCTTCAGTTAGGTCAAGGTCGTTTCCTTCCAGCTGCCTTCCGGTTCATTACTCTGCAATCAACGTATTTTTAAAGCCAAATGATCGTAACGATTGAAATTGTTATTACATGATTTGAGAAAGAATAAAAATAAAATGATAATTAGCAGAAGCAGAAGCAGAGCAGTAGTAGTAGTTGTAGCGGTAGTGATGTCCTACCGGTAGCAGCAGTAACCTCCTTGTGCGTGCTTGCGTGTAAGCGTGATGTCTCATCTACGCTGGAGTCCGTATATGCAGTTTAGTAGTGTGGAATTAAATTAGTATACCGCAAAATTAAGGCAAATATTTACCTTTATAATCTCCGCTATATTACTCACCCGTGATTACTGTAAAATTATAATTTGTCATTACAGTTCATATAACAGAAACTGTGAAAACTGTTCACTGGAACTTACTCTCCGAGGAGCAAGATTTTGGGGAAAAAAAGCATTTTTATATAAATTAATTGTTTTGACTGACAAAATATGTATTTCCTGAAGCCTGTATGGTCGTGATCAGCTAATGGACGGTTCCCAGAAACGTCTGAAAAATTGTTACGTTTGCTTATTCGGTTTGGTTCGCTATTAAAATTCTGTCCAATTTTATAATCGTGGCTTTATTTTATTAATATAAAAAGTTCTAATTTGAATCGTTAAACAATTTATTGTGACAAACAAACAAATAAATACGCCATTTAATTAGCACACCATCTAATGCACATTCATAATTTTTTAAACTAAAACATCAAAAAATATAAAAAAACTATGTATGTGCGTTAGTTGATGTGTTAATTAAATGACTTTACGAAATGCACGGTGCAACGATGAAGATAAATAAACACGCATTAGTTTTAGTTGAAGAATAAGAGACCAACTTGATGTCACTATTTACTAAGTTTTATTTCACTTCTTCTATGTTCAACATGTTTCGGACATTAATACATCCATTATCAGGAGCCTGCGAATTTTCTATTGTATCACCACATTGGTTGTGTGTTCTTGTTTCGATGTATGT
>Ga0123355_10009621_pt1 | contig 14729 bp, 8 predicted proteins | sample TergutEmb28metaG_3_FD_89872 | JGI IMG/M metagenome (GOLD analysis project Ga0123355, IMG submission 89872) | Embiratermes neotenicus P1 segment gut microbial communities from Petit-Saut dam, French Guiana - Emb289 P1 | ecosystem: Host-associated > Arthropoda: Insects > Digestive system > Gut ...
CAGTGCTCACACCCTTAACGTAGCACCACAGTACCGCAACCTGCCACATCCAACACTACCAGCAAATATACCCCATATGCAGTAACACGTGGTCTTTTCTCCTTATCATGGGCATAAAGATGCCTGAAATATGTCGAGACTGTAGTCAATAATCAACATCTGGAATCGACAATAAATCATCTGTATTGTAGCATCTTGTTGGTATTCTTTCTTCACACATAGAGTAGCTTTGCAGTAAGTAAATATCTGCATACTGTTGCATCTGTTGGATTTTTATTCACATTGAATTATGATGCACAGAACCATGAGCTTAAAAAAAAAAGTGTAGGGTTGATTTTTCTGGCATGCCTCTCCTGAAGGTACCAGGTAACAAAATTCCATTTTGCTACGTGATCTTCATCATAACATTTGCGAGCTGCAGTTCTGTTCTAATGATTCACTTGCATCAATTTAGTTGTGTTTTGTGAAAATGACACAGGCACCCATTTGGTGTGCAAATTGTGCTGAAGATTTTTTGGAGGTGCTGCCAATCTTGCAATAATTTCATACATTTTTTTTCCCCCTAATTTATCATGTGTTAACTCTATGTTCTCCTACTGTCTAAAATGGAACCATTTGCCCCAAATTTTTTTCATTTATATGCACTTTATTTTTATGTATGGACCTGGCATATCCAGAAATTTTTATGTGAATTTACTATGGCATTGCTTGTAGCAACTGTTTGGATTATGTATCCCGCATAAATCTGCCTACAGACTGCAAGTGAATCACAGGGACCTCAGAGCATCTCCCATAAGCAGTGTGGGGACAAGATGACATTCAGACTTGTATAATGTAAGCAACCTGATAGGAAGTGACTAGCATGTGGGGTCATTTAAAATAATACGTGTTTGTTTCTTGCCCTAACAGAAGTGCTTTAGGCCTCTTGACACCATAAGGTAGTTCCAAATAGCAGGCCAAAGTTCAAATATGTTGACTACACATGATTCATTTAATTCTTTGGTTCCCAAGTCGTGTTCTGTGTTACACTGGGGTTCAAACTCGATTCAGTCCACACCCACAAACCCTACTTCCTGAAGATCATCTTTATATTACTTCCCTACCTACTTCTGGGTCTTCCAAGTGATCTCTTCCTCAGGTTGTCTCACCAGAACCCTGTATATGCCTCTGCTGTCACCAATACATACTACATGCCCCACCCATCTAACTGAGATGTATGCTTGTGTCATTTTCATCTTCACGAAGAAACCATTGATTCCAGCTATTGTTTTGCTCCCCAAAAAATATCTTCTGATGATTCACAGTGATCATGGATATCTGTTCTAGAATCAGGTAATAGTGGGAGCAGTAACGAAGATCCAGTGGATATGTTGGCTGCACTTCGGAGACAGATTCAGCCTCATCTCATGCTAGCTCTGCAAGCAACTCCCGAAAGCAGTAAAAGCATCTCGTTGTCCACATCAAGCAACCACAATCACATGTCTCCTGTAGTCAGTGTACCTTCAGCATATGCCATGGTGCAGGTGAAGGCAGAACCTATGGAGTCTGCAGGAGAAGAAGAAGAAGAAGATGATGAAGATGAAGATGAGAATATGGCTGACTTGCCTCTGAATCTTGTTTCTACAACACTGGCAGAACCATCATCTCAGTGACGATGGAAGGTAAGACAAGGACGTAGAAGGCTGCACAATAAATATGAAATTGTGATCATATTGTTGCCAGTAATTACAATGTTTAAAACATAGTCTGATGACAAGTAAACCTCAGCATTGTTTGTATCTGAAACTGCCTTAAGATGTGCAAGTACATTTTTTTTCATTTGTTGAATGTGATTGATTGATTGATTGATTGATTGATTTAATCACACATTACTTACAAAGTAGGCTGAAATTTGTAGTGAAAAGTGCTGCATTGTTAATGACATAAGTTTCAAAATGGCACAGTTTATAACGGAGAGCCGTATATCACACTGAATAACTTTGTGTGTGCACTTTTTTTGTTAACTAATTTTTTTCTGGCACATTAATTTCTGTTGTTTGGAAGCGGGGATAATGTAGTCATTAGCGTGCCTAGCGTACAGGGTGGACATCTAAGGGATCACGGTTGGATTCCTGGCAGGGGTAATAGAGTTTCATGTTCTTCAGAATGTTCATCTTCGGTGGCAGCAAGGGTCTCTTTACGTCAGGAGTAAAGTAGTCAGAGTGTGAAGCTGACCACTCACCCCCATCTATTAACAGTGAGGTTAGGAATGAGTAGCGCTATACTCCCGTTCCCTCATATGCCTCCATGGTATGCACAGGGACATCTTTACAGTGGTTTGATTTGTTTGCTCTTCCCATCCTGCCCTACGATTGGCAGTCTTCTAGATTCATGGTGGGAATGTACTGCAACATTATTGTCATCGTCTGTGAAGTCATTATACCAGTGCATATCACACTCATGTCTTCTGAATGTGATCTTTAAAATATTTAACGTTTGAGTGTTAAAGAAGTGTGACATATTTTCCCATCTAAGGGTAAGCGAGTATTTGGTATTTTTAATTCAGAGATATTAATATAACTAACTGCGTGGAGCAGAGTCCTTGAGAAGCCGATAGGATTTCAGCTAGTCAAGAAATTCCGCCGTGTTGTAGGGAACCTGCAAGTTTGTTACCACATACACAAGAGCCAGCCACCTGCCCCTGTTCTGAGCCAGATCAATCCATTCCCCCTGTCTGCCTCCAGTCCCACTATTTTAATAGTATCATTCCATCTTTGCCTAGATCTTCCAAGCAGTCTCTGTGACTCAGGTTTCCCTGCCAGAATCCTGTATTGTCCTTGCCTCCCCCCCCCCCCATACATGCTACATTCCCAACCCATCTCATTCTTCTAGATTTTATCACCTGAATGATATTTGGTGAGGAGTACAGATCATAAAATTCTTGTTAAACTATTAATATATATTATTTACATTTGTCACTTGCAGCTATAATTAACTTGTTCTGCTCCTAAGTCATTTTATGGCATAAGACAACAAAATTTCTTGGCATGATCCACTGGAAATTATGTTAAGAGGATTCTGCTGTTCTGTTGTAGGTCAGTTATTCCTTGTAAAAATTTATTGTGACACAGTACAGTTCCGTAATGGTAGTATCCCTCCCAATGCAATGCAGATCATTGCACTAAAATACATATCACATAAGTCTCTAAATATGTGTATGTAAAGTCAGTGACATCTCCTTTGAAATGTGAGTAAAAGGAGGATTTAATAGAGGAGTGTACCAGGTCAAAGCACTTTCCCGCTGTTTGTAATATTCTTTAGAGATTCCTAAAAATTTAAGTCAAAACAGCATTAGATACATTACAGCACTCAAATAAGTACCACTGCAGAGCATTAAGTAGTGCTGTATGTGTTGCAGAATTACTGTACAAGTTGGCAAAGACAGTGTTTGTAGTCAGACCAGAAAAGAAGTTCACCCAAGAACAGGGCGCAAAGGCCCATAGGAGGAGCAGAGGTATAGCTCTGCTCTTTCTTTAACATTGACGCTAGGTGGGGGGTGGGTGGTCAGCGCCACACCCCGGCTGCTTTACCCCCTGGAAAGACCCGGTACCCATTGTATAGGAGGCTGGGTAGGCCCCAGGGCCGGTCTGGACGGGTGCAGAAAATCTCGTCCCCACCGTGATTCGATCCCCGGGCCGCCCAGCCCATAGGGAGTCGCTATACCGACTGCGCTATCCTGGCCCACAGTCAGGCCAGAGCTTTTTTTTATATTTCATTATGTAGGTTATGTGTTTCGGCACTGCTGTGGTGTCGTCAGACCTCAACTGTTGACATCGCAGTGAAAGTCTGAAGCACATTCATGTATAAGCATCTGTTACAGGTGTTATATTTGCAGACATTTAAGAGCTTTAGATGGAGTCCTCCATTTGTATAATGCCATGTGCGTGCATAGCAGAATACTGAGAGCATGCAGTAATTTATACTTATTTGTCTCCGAATTTACTGAACAGCGTCATGAATCACAACTTTCCTTAGCTCAAGTATGACTGAGTAGTTTTCTACATTACTTTCTTTCTTGAAGTTTTGTACAGGGCTAATAAGGGGAATGTCCACAGTTTCCTGGCAGGAGCACAAGATTTGTTGCTTGTCCGTGGTCCAGACCCACCCGGCCTCTTCTTCAGTGGGTACCGAGGTTCTTTCTCAGGGTAAATTGCCCAGGCTGTGATGTTGACCACTCACCACTACCTAATGCTGAGATCAAGAATGAGTGGAGGTATACCTCCGCGCCCTCTGTATGTTTTCATGATATGGACAGGGATAACTTTACCTGTAACTTTTTCTAGTTCCCTATTTTGTGTAGAAGTTTCTGCTTCCCCCCTGTCATTACTGAGTTTCTCTTTCCATATTTTTGGGTTAATGGTACAGTTGGAAATTTATGTTCGTACCATCGTACCGTTGCTTCTGAACTTTGTCAGTATTCAAAGATTGGTAGTAGAGGGAATTTTGTGTAACACTGCAAGTCTTTGGTACATAACCAGCAAAACGAACAAGAAAGCTGTAACCATCGATCTTAAGCTGCCCAACTCCTGGTTGCATTATAGCATATGCTCATCAGTGAGCATGAAGCAATCCCAAGAAATTTGTGGAGGGATATGAAGCTACTTGATAAGTCATAATTTTATGCAGTCATACGGTTAGTGTCTATTTCTTGACTCACAAAGCTACTGAACTGTTTCACAATTCAAATAATCCAACTACACTCATGGAAAAACGTAAAGAATGGCTAAGATGATGGATCGGATTTGAACTGCACTCCTCTGTGCTGCTATCATTACTCCTCTCTTAGTGAAACCAAAAACTACAGTGCCACAAATTCTGGTATGGTCCTTCCTTTGTTAACCTTTTGGCACTGGAATTATTTTTTTAAATTTTAGCACACACTGTATATGAAATGTGAATGAAACAAGAACCAAATACGTTAGAATTATGAAACAAACTGCATTTTGAAGAGAAAGAAAAGGACAGTATATACCGTGTTTAAAATATTCAGTACCTGTATTTGTTGAATAAATATATAAAATGCAACATTTAGAGGTTAGCGGTGCGGTACGACCACTATAGGGGTCCTTAGGCATCAAGGGGTTAAGAAAACAGCCCTCATGTCCGGCTGAATATACCTTTTCGAAGAGAAGAACCACTTCCCTGCTTGCAGCCACCTACAATTATAACAAGGAACAGATTTTAAGCCTTTAATGAAAATAAGGTGTGTTAGACCCTACCCATCCTCATGACATACTAGGCTTAAATGCAGAGAGCGGCTAGAGGTTTGTACTGCGAAACCCCTCTTTGCATTCCAAACTTTGAGTAGTGCAATTTTGATTTTATTTAAACTGGCTGATAGCTGAAGAACCAGTTTATTTATGTGTTCTAAGGCTTTTGCCACAATGAAACTGATGATGTAGCTCTTTTGGGTTATGACACATCATAATATTGTAGGAAGTATGCGACATTTCGGGATATCTTTTCGATCCCATCCTCAGGCTTGATGAAAATAAGAGTGATGCCAAAATTACTGGGCTGAGTGTTGATACAGTGAGGCGACTGGATATTATTGGATTGCAGCACGTCATAAAATCAGCCAACAAGGACGAAACGTACGGTTGGCACAGCCGGAAAAATCGACGGTAGCTGAACACAGCTTCACCCAGTACCATGTTATTCAACTCTATGACACCAATATACTGTCTACTAAACCTGGCCACATGGGCCACCATATTATGTCAGCTATAAAATTGGAATCACAACCAATTAACATGAACAGAGAAGATGGCTTGAAACCAAGTAATACGTGGAAGCCACTCATACAACTTCTTAAAAGGAAGTGCCATACATCTTGGGATTCATCAACTATCACCCCCTACCTAAACCTTTTTTTTTTTTTTTTTAATTGTTTCACATTTACTCCCCTTCTTCATTTTGACCACCTATCCCCATCCATTGCTCTCCCTCCTAATACACTTCCTCCCCCTCCTTATTCCAACCACTATTCCTATTGATTTCCCTCCTCATCCTCCCTTTTTTACTCTTACAATTCATCCTTAACTTGAACTACTTAATTTAGGATCCTGAGTTGGTATTTGTTAATTAGTATTGAAAGAATGCGCAGTTTGGGTAAGGCACTTACGTAGAATGTTAAAAAAAAACAGCAAGGCCACCATGCAGACATCATCTTTAGCTTTCAGTTTGAAGTCTCTAAATAATGAATCGTTGTAGCCAGGCATTTCAAATTTTTATTGAAGTAGGTTATAGAGATACCTAACAATTTTTATGTCAAACATTATTTGTAAATTGGCAGTTACAAACATTGTGATGGCATGAAATTTTGAGGTTGTAACTGACGAATTTAATGTAGACAGGTTGTGTTTTAAGAAGGTTTTCCTAAAAATAAAATATGATGATGATGATGATGATGATGATAATAATAATAATACCTACTTATGTATGCAACCACGCCTGTTGTAGCAGGTGAAGTGAAAGTGTAAACAACCCCAACGAATGCTAAAAGTGAACGGGCATGGAAGAAAAGAATACATAAGACCAAAGAATGCTACAGGATAGATCTAGCCATTCTGAATGGCGTTCCCACACACCAGGTTTGCTTGAAGGCCAATAACATATTCAAGAAGTGCAAAGTGAATGAGAATATTGAAGCACTGGAACAAAACATCAAAATAAAACTCCTAGCAAAAGCTCAGCAATTAAGAAGATATGCAAAGAAGAGTCATCACCACCAGCAAAATAAGCTCTTCGATCAAGTCGCCAAGAGATTTTATCGTCAGATAAATAACCAGTAAGGTGATGTTCAAGAACCCCCAACTAGCAACAAGCATAACATTTTGGCCTGGCATCTCTGAAGATGCAGTCACAATGATAAAGCAACATGGAATAAACTGGAGAATAACGACCGTGAACATCTAACACCTGGCCTATGGACAGACGTCTTGGTCGTTGAGATAATTAAAGTCATTAAACAGGCTCACAATTAGAAATCTCCTGGGGTAGACAAATTACCAAATTTCTGGATTAAGTGGTTCTCTGTCATGCATGAAGATCTAACTAGGGCTATCAATGATATGATTAAGGGCCCAAAAAATATCCATGTGGTTAGCATCTGGAATTACCTATCTACTTTCAACAGGCAAGAACACATATGACCCAAAAACTATTGCCCAAATACTTGCCTCCCCACAGTATACAAGATTATTAAGGCTGCATTGACGTACAGGATCTTACTCAGAAACAGCATTCTCCCAGACAAACAGAAATGTTGATGCAGTATGTGAAGGTGATGTGTAGACCAGCTTCTGGTGAGCAGGATGATTATATCATTAGTGAAGAAACGTCAGAGGCATCTATGTGTGGCAGGGATTGATTACAGGAAAGAATGTGATGGCCTGCCTAACACCTGGATATTCACTCTCATGGATGTGTACCAAATATGTCCAACTATAAGATGATCCGTGGAGGCACCGAGGAAAGAATGGAAGACTGAAATGTGGCTATACCACACCAAACGGCATGTCAAAAGGGAAAGTGGCTATTAAAGGAGGAATATTCCAAGGTGCCTCCTTGTCTCCATTACTGTTCTGTTTTTCACACCACAAACCAACATGCTCAGTGAATGAGTTAAGGTAAAAAAGTCAGTCATTAATTCCATATGGATGGCTTGCAGCTGTTGTCTAGAGAGGAACTGAGTTATAGCAGGAGTTAACCATTGTCAAAACATTTAGTGACAACATGGAGTTTGGCTGAGACCATTGCACTGCAACAGTTTTCAACCATGGCAAGCTAACTAAAAGCCAGAACATTAGTCTAAATAACCAGACAATAATAAGGAACATGACGCTTGATGAGACCTGTAAGTATTCTGGGCATAGAAGAAGGTGGAGGTATTGACAGCAGCCAAATGAAGACAAACTAGTGAAGGAATATTACTGTCAGGTCGGGCAAATGCTGAAGACAGAGCTAAACTCGAAGAACAGTTTCATAGATATCAACACCGTAGCTATACCAGTCTCAATTTACAGTTTTGGAGTAGTCATCTGGTTAAAATAAACTGAGAAGGTAGATTGAAAAATGAGAAAGCTTCCAGTTATTGAAGGAATCCACCACCCGAAGGCCGATGTTAATAGACTGTACATCAAGAGACGCAATGGTGGACGTGGATTAGTCAAACTGGAGTCCACATGTAATGCTGCTGTTATTGGTGTCTTTAAGCAAGGCAAAGACAGGCATACCAGATTAATACCAGAATATGATGCTGGGAAACCCATATACTCTCTGCTAATAGAAGCTAACCTAATAAAGTAAAAATATATGACATAAGAAACTGCTGCCCAAAATTTCAAGGATCTAATTCCAACATTGAAAACAAGAAGACAGAAGAACCCAAGAGTAAATCGACGCGTGGACATTTCTACCGGGATCTTGAAAGACCATCGATAGATAAAAAAAATATCCCTGGTGTGTTTATGTAGCTCAGGGTTGAAGAGGGAGACGGAGAGTTTAACGATAGCCGCCCAAGATCAAGCACTCAACACTCACTGTTATCGTCAGAGGAATGTAATGAAGCAGCCAACTGACAGTGAATGCAGAATGTGCTGTAAAGCCTAAGAACACATAAAACATATTGTTGCAGGATGCACAATGCTTGCACCAGCTTAATATACTAATAGATACAATGAGGTGGCTGGTTACATCCACTGGACGATATGTAAACATATGGGGTTACAGGTTAATTGACAGGTACTATGAACATATACCAGAAAGGGTCATAAATGTCAACCGTACTACTGTTATGTGAAACGTACTGGTTAGCACTGATCAAAAAATGCCAGCAAACCAACCTCATATAGTACAGCACAATAAAAAATATAAGATTTCTTACTTATCGTTATAGCCATAATGCGATGATTCAAACGTTAATACAGAAAAAAGACTAAAAAACTCAGCAAGTACAAAGACTTGTAGATGGAGGTCAGCAGGATGTGGAACATGGGGGCAGAAATTGTGTCAGTTGTAATTGGAGCATTAGGAACAGTTAAGAGGGGATTATATCAGAACCTCTGTCACTCGCATGCCACCTGTCGGCCATAGAGCTACAGAATATCACATCATTCTTAAAGTGCTGGGGTAAATCGCTTTGATCTCTTGTTGAGATCTGGGCTTTCCAGAAGACCACAATAATAATAATAATTATAATGGATCTAGAAATTGATGCAATATGTATGTAGGCTTTGTATGTTCTGCTTTTGGTTTGAAAAAAACTGTACTTGCAGATCTGTGGCATGACATGCAAATTGAGAAGTTGTTATGGAAAGGACAGATTTCACTACTTTCTGTGTTGTGTGAAAAAATATAGCTTGATCGGTACAGTTGAAACCGGTTATAGACATCGGTTTGTGTGACACCTCGTCTGTAGCGTCAGATATTTGGTGGTACCAATTAATTTCTCACTGTTAACCGTAACATACTCCTTGGCTATAACAACAGTCATTGATATAAACAGAAAGTATGCATTCCCTTGCATACAGTATAACTGAGCTCAACTGTATTCACAAAGGCCTCTACTGGTGTGATGATTTAAATTCAAGTTCTTTGCACCATTTTGTCAGCACAAAATAGTTCCTGTAGTACAGTCATTACGCATCTCAATGGTGTAACAGTTTTATTACTGCCATTGGTGTGTAACCTCTCCAAAAGAGCTCTTCCATTTATGCTTTACTAGTGAGTCTAGCATTTCGTTTTTCTGTTTTTATTCGGCAGGTTTTCAAAAAAGAAAAAGAAAAAAAAGAGCAATCATTACAGTTGATATGTAGTGAAGATAAGAACACTTGTGCAGGTGTCAGTAATTTTAACATATTGGTACAGGTCAAAGATGTAGTGAGATTTGTCCTGTAATATTGTAAATGATCATTGGCAGCTGCCCATAAGTTTTATTTTGGTTTAGTGCTCTCTTCTGTCCTGTTAATCAGGCCAGAAAATTTGTAATAATTATCAGTATTTGTCATAATTAATTATTTTTAAAATGCAGCAAAACTTAACCTTGAAGGGTGCCTTTTTATACCTTTTTTTTTATCTGGAAGAAAGCTGAAATTGAATATGTTTCAATACCGTGGCCGTCTGTTGAGAATTAATACTGTTTTACGTGTCAGTATGTAAAGTCTAATACACAGTTTTTATCGTGTATTTTGTCGATACTGATTTAGAGAAACATTGTCCCAGCAGACATACTGCAGGATCTTGTAAAAGTAAAGTGATACTAATGACTTTATGTGCGATGTTTTAATGTTTCCAGGACCTGCCATGTAAAAAAAAAAAAATGAACGTCGAATTTGAAATCTGAATTGGCGACTGGAAAATGAGATATTTGGGTAATGCGTGGTGGGTTAGAAGTTCTGCTTAATAGGATCTTCAGGCTGCTGTGTTTATTTTTATGTTATTTATGGTAATGAAATGGTATCATGTTGTTGAACAGCAACAGTTTTTAACTTTTTGTTTTGTTTATTGATTTAATGTTTCAAAAAAAAATATTTTACAAAAAACTGCCTCTGTTAGAGATAACAGATGGGAATTTTTAAGATATTTACATAACACCCGTGAGATTCTGAATCCTCTATCTGACACCGGTTAGTAATGTATGTGTTCATTTGTTTCAAAGCACAGCATGTAATTAACACAAAGAATATAAACACACATACCTCAAAATTCTGTGGCAGGACTTACAAATTCTGCGCATGATTAATGAAAACTGCATGTATTGAAGGAGTTTAAAGAATGGAAACTGCTTATTATTGTATTTTATTTGTCGGTTAATATTAAGGTATGGCTTTTTTTTAAATTTGTATTAGAAGTTTACTGATCAAAAAGTAACGTGTGTTCTGGAGGTAGGTAAGTCCCCATATATCATTGTATTTTAGAGCTTTATGAAAGAAGGTGAGTCGGTTTTGTTTTTTATGTTGATCTGACGGCAGCTACATGACAGTTTTTTCTCGTACTACATTCACTTAACTATTGCTTCTCTTAAGTTATTTCTTTTTAAAAAAATTGACAATGTTATTGAAGTTAAGTTCTTTGTGGGGTGAAACCCCAACAAGCAGCTATGTTAGCAGAGATCATTGGAAGTCATGACAGTGAAGTGAAGAAAAATCTATTTAAAGTGATGCATATTATTGATATTTACTTTGTATACAAAGTGACAGTTTCGTAGACTCTTCTTGACAAATATTTATTGAAATTGTAATATTAAACACACTATTAAGAATAATAATAATAATAATTAGTATAATTATTATTATTGTGATTATTATTACTATTTACAAGTATTATCCAGACATCTGCAGGGGATTTACTCTCTGTGTTATTGTTAAAGCAGTTTTTTAAAACAATTTTGTGATCTGTTTGTAACATAGTTTTACAGTTTTTTAATTGTTTATGTTAGTTTATAGCGCATTTTATCAAATGTCACAACAGTATGCTGCGCAGTAACTTGTTGACAAGTTACTGTGTGCAAGTATAGTCACCAACAATTGAAGCATCAAATCATGAACCGTAAAGCATCAAATCATGAACCGTACCATACGAGTGACACGCACTTTGAATGTTGAACTGACAGAATAAGTTTAGGACGTCTTATAAGTAATTCCCCATACAGTTATTTGTCACAGAAATCTGTTGTAGTTTTTAACAAAGAACTTGGATTTTGTGATTTGTGGGAAAATCTCGGGTGGTTGAGACGTGTTTAATACTCATGATTGGTAAGACTGAAAAATGCCCTTTGTAAATTAAACAGAGGGACATTAAAGACACACTGTGTTATAAAGTGACGGTCCCTTTAAATGCAAAACGAAATTCCTAGGAAAGTGAAAAAAAGAATTTTGTTGGGTTTATGGTTAATGCTGCCATATGGTGGATTCCTGTGCCAGTGCACAGAACTCTGTTTTGCTGAATATTGATCTTTGAAATGAAAAAATGCATGTGTTGTGTAAGAACGGACAGTATGAGATTAAGCTTTGTCGTGTTGGTTGAAGTACCCAGAATAGCATTATCCTTGGTTTGAGGCTTGGATTTAGTATGTTGGTGACTACATGTATAAATATGTGTGTAATTTATTTGCTTTATTATCCAAAATTGTATTTTGTGTGGATTGTACCCACCTGGTATTTTCTTAAATAATGGCAACTCTTTTGACATTTTGAAACTGCTTCAAATAACAACTTAATGTATAACAAAGCATTAAATGAAACAGATGTTTTTCTTTTATCAGTATGGTAGTTGCCAGAAGTAGAAAAGTACAGGGTGATTCAAAAAGATGGAGTCAGTCGAACAGTAAATGGCGCCTCAACACACGCCAGACAGTTGGTTGCAGTATTCCAAGTTCTCTGCTCGCTCTGCTCGCTACGCCGAAAACTCTCTTGAATTCGTCTCACATTCTCCTCTGATGCACACAAAATTCTTGTGCTGCATCGTAGCCATTTTGCTCTCAACTGATGCCACTGTATGGCTTTGTGCTAGGCAAGCGCTCTAGCAGTGGTATTTGAAAATTTAGGACCTCCTCTTTCAAATGTTATGTAGATCATTCACATACGATGTATAGTTCAGGAAATACAGATGTACAAAATTGAGCCCATCTTTTTGAATCGCGCTCTACTTTGACATAGAGTATGACTTTACAACAGTGACGCAGTGGGTGATAGTGTGTATGTGATTAGAGAGATATTATTTATGTTTTTCTACAAGCATTTTTATATAATTGTCTAAAGAACATATATATGAAACAAGTATTAATGTAGGTATACCATTGCCATAGCGTATTTCGACTGATAAGTATTTTAATACTTAAAAACCAATCTCTTTGACAGGAATTTTAACATGGCTTGTGTAAAGACTAAAATAATGCATAATGGCATAAAGTTTTTATATGAAGCATGAAATGTGAGTGAAACGGATGAGTCATTGAATACTCATTTATGTCTGTAGACAGAGCAGTCTTTAGTGAATTCTGATGCATAATGATTATGGTTTAGAGCCATGCTCTTGTAAATACGTAAATACTCGAGGTAAATTTGGAACCCCCATGGTATTCAGAGTAATTTCATTGCGAGCCAACATAATTCATGTTTTTATTGTAGCTTTTATCAGCATTGACCTGCACCTAGTTTCATCTCTCTCTCTCTCTCTCTTTTTTTACCACAGATCTGTGTACATATAAAATATATCAATTTGTTTCTGTGTATCTAGCAGGCAGTTTGTCCCTGTTATATTTAAGATTTGTAACCTAGAGGTCTGAAGCAGGGCTGGCTATACTGATGGTGTCTCCTTGCCACTTCTGGTTTGCCATAGCTTATCTGTTTTAGCACCACCCAAGTGTTGCGTGTTGTAGGACGTAAGAGACTGCCTGTGGTTATGTGAAGGAATTTTGCCTCTTGCCATATTTCTTGCACTAGCCATTAGATGAGATTAATTGGAAGCCTGCCATAATGATAATTCATAAGAGTCGTAAAAATTGATGATATAGTGTTTACTTACAGGTGTTCTAGAACCTGTAAGTACATCAATTTCTCCAGAAATCGGACCGCAAATATTTGCAGTTCTGTTGTTGTAATGGGTGAAAACATTGGATTTTATGAGAGAATTAATAGTTATTCTGTAATACTCAAAACTCGATCTGAACCAGATCACTTTTTTAATTTTGTAAACAAAAGAAAGTTATGCAAGTTTAATATGATAGTAGAAGTTAATGCATCTCGTCAGTGGCGTACCCAGGAATTTTGTTCGGGGCGGGGGGGACGTCAACAAATTCAGTTGAGGACAGAGGACAGAGATAACGGGGATCTGGGGGCGGTAGCCCCCTAGTGCGGGGTTCTGGAGGCAGCTGTAATTTGGTACAAGAAATTTCATTACGTATAGTAAAATGTTCTTAATTTTTGGTACTTTAAACAACTATTTATGATGACAGCCAATTTATTTGTCATTGCTAATGTAAAACAATTGCGAACCGACGGTAGTTTTAGAATATTACTGTCATTTTACCTAACATCTTGGGGTGTTGGCGTCCTAAATTCAGGAATTTTTAACAGTTTTCACAATCGGGTTGAGTTTGGCATGATTTTGGAGGGCCTTCGGAATTTCGGAGGACAAACCCCCCCCCCCCGTATGCCACTGCACCTCGTTGGTTTTATTATAAGAATGGCATTTGGTATGGAGATAGTTTTTAAATGTGTCAACATTTTAAGTCTCACAACTTCAGAATGGGTGACTTGGAATTCTCTTCACCAATGAGTAGTATGGTTTTGCAATACAGTAAAACCTACTGAACTGTTTAGGACATGTCTACTATAAACTGAACCTAAGTTTCTGAATATTCACTGACAGCACATCAGCTTAGCAAACGTTCCACTGGCATGAACTTCTGTACAATGCAGTTGGTCTTTGATACATGTCAACAGGTAGAATAGTGGTTGAGGAAACTAGATACATAGCAATAGACTGATATGTTATAATTAACCTTTTGGCACCGGAATTATTTTTTTAATTTTAGCACACTCTGTATATAAAATGTGAATAATACAGGAACCAAATATGTTAGAATTATGAAACAAACTGCATTTTGAAGAGAAAAAAAAGGAGAGTATATACCATGTTTAAAATATTCAGTACCTATATTTGTTGAATAAATATATAAAATGCAA
>Ga0123355_10009622_pt1 | contig 14728 bp, 11 predicted proteins | sample TergutEmb28metaG_3_FD_89872 | JGI IMG/M metagenome (GOLD analysis project Ga0123355, IMG submission 89872) | Embiratermes neotenicus P1 segment gut microbial communities from Petit-Saut dam, French Guiana - Emb289 P1 | ecosystem: Host-associated > Arthropoda: Insects > Digestive system > Gut ...
ATTTTAATTAGCCTCCTTAATTTTTTTATATATATTATATAACTTTGATGTTGTGCTTCTAGTTATATATACACATGTTTTGTTACTTAGGTTGCAGGTTTTAGCATTCTTTTTTTCTTTCTTGCTCTGATAATAATCTTAATAACTTTTAATGTATTTTTCGAAATCAGGAATTTAAAAAGCCTAAATATAATAACTATTGGGGCTAGTTGCCCTTTAACGGTAAGTTCACCTTCAAAATGTTCATCGTCCCAAACGGGATCAATATGAAGGTTTTTTAAAATATTTAATTCCGAAATAGTTGATACCATAGCTTGCAGCCAGGCTGTATGGTGTGGTTCGTAAAAGCCAATTTTTCCTTTTATCATCAGCACCTTGGGTTTTAAGATGTGCACCAGGTCTTTTAGGAAACTTAGTGCATGGAGAATGATGTCTTTTTGGAAAAGGCTTGTGAATATTTCGGTACTTGCCCCATTGTTAGTAGATTTTTTTTCTTCATTTATTTTAGGTTTTGCGACTTTTTCTTTGAATAGGTCTGCTATGTCAATTTTTATAGTAAATCCAAGAGCTTTAACTTTAGCAAAAGAGTCTTGAGCATCATATGAAATAGAGATTTTGCAGAAGTAGAATATATGCATGCTGGCAAAACAATAGAGATTGTTTTTATAACCTCCATAAAGAGAGTATCTTGTAGGTATAATTATTGCTGCCAGAAAAACAACCAGCATGAATAAAAGCAGATACATTAGTATACTTAATATTATTGACATTGGCTCACCGCCTATAATCCAATGATTTTCGAAATCAGAGATTTACTTTTGGTTTCTTTGGTGTCCTTTGTAGTAGCTTTTTTAAATGCACTTTCTACTATTGTTTTACCGGGGATATAATTTATAAAGCTTACAGTATTTTTCAGATTCTTATATTGTAAATCTATAATGTCTTTGCTTGTGAGAGAGTTATCTCTTTTATCTATAGTTTCAAAACATTTATCAAGTACTGTATTACGAACATTAGCTAGATCTTTGGGAGCTTTGGCCAGATCAATATTATTTAGGTCCCACTCCATAATCTTTAGCTGATTTAAATCCTTGCGACATTGAGAGCAATTTAGCAAATGATTTTCCAATAATATTTTTTCAAGTGGATCAATATCTTTATCTAGATATTTTTGTAATAAATCCTTATCTATATTACACATGTTTTATACCTCCAATACTCCATGGATTTGCAGATTTTTTTTCATCATATTTCGTGCTCTATAAACATTACTTTTTACAGTACCTACAGGTTGTTCTAAAGTAGCAGCAATTTCTTCGTAGCTCATATTTTCTAGATATCGTAAAGTTAGAGGAAGACGATAGTTATCAGGAAGTTTTTGTAGTGAATTAATGACAATTCCTTGTGTTTCATGGAAGATTGCTGTTTCTTCAGTATCATCAACAGCGGCTATACAGTCTAGTAGGGTAGAGTTATCGTTTTCATTAACTTCCAAATCCAAGGACAATTTTGGGAGCTTTTTATTATCTCTTTTATAGTTTAAGCAAGTGTTAATTGCGATTCTTTTTAACCAAGGTAGTAAGGGGCGAGTTTCATCAAAGCTATGAATATTACGGAAGATTTTTATATATATTTCTTGCATAATGTCAAATGCTTCATCCTTGTTAAAAGTATAACCATAACAAATGTTGTATAGATATCCTTCATATTTGCCAAGTAGGATGTCAAAAGCAGCTCTTTCATTATTTTTGCATCTTTTTATTAAGCTAACATTAATATCCATACCGTCACCTCTTAAAATTAAAGACTGCTACACATTAACTATACACTAAAATAAAGATAAAGTTGCACTTTTATCTTACTCTAGAATTGTAAATAGTGTTGTGGTAAAATTATGGCATGTGTTTTTGAGCAATTTAGCCAAATGATAACAATAAGACAGGGGGACGGTCCCTTTGTCTTTGAACAACAAGACAGAGGAATTTTCCCTGCCTTGAGGTGTTCTTGAAAGGAGACTGATATTTATGGCAATCATAGGGATTGATTTAGGTACAACCAATAGCCTGGTAGCATATTTTCAGGAAGACCATCCCATTATTATACCCAATATATTTGGTGAACATCTTACACCGTCAGTGGTAAGTGTGGACGAAAATGGCGAAGTTTTTGTGGGGCGTATCGCTCAGGAAAGGTTGCTTACTCATCCTAACCAAACTGCATCGGTTTTTAAGCGAAGTATAGGTTCTAAAAAAGCCTACAAGTTGGGCTCAAAAATTTTTACTCCTGAAGAACTGTCTGCTGTAGTTATCCGCAAATTGAAAGAGGATGCAGAAGAATTTTTAGGAGAAAAAGTTGACGAGGCTGTTATCAGTGTGCCGGCGTATTTTAATGATACTCAGCGTCGTGCTACTAAAACTGCCGGAGAGCTGGCCGGGCTTAAAGTAGAGCGTATTGTTAATGAACCCACAGCAGCAGCAGTGGCCTATGGCTTGCATGACCAGCAGGATTATACTAAATACCTGGTTTTTGATTTAGGTGGCGGGACCTTTGATGTTTCCATTTTGGAAAAATATAATAATATTATGGAGGTTCGAGCTGTAGCAGGGGACAACTTTTTGGGCGGAGAAGACTTTACCGATGTATTGGTAGGTTGGTTTATAAACCATCACCAACTAGATCCGGATACCTTGACTCCTATTGAACAGAATATTTTACGCAAAAGTGCGGAGGCAGCTAAGCGAGCATTTACTAATTCTCGTAACGTGGTTTTTTCTTGTACTCTAAATGGAGAGAGTTATTCCATGCCAATTACCCTTGAAGAGTATGAGAGGCATTGCGAACTACTGTTTACTCGATTGCGTAATCCTATTAAACGAGCCTTATCTGATGCATCTATCCATCTGAAGGATATTGAATCCATTCTACTGGTAGGTGGTGCTACCAAGTTACCTTTAGTGAAAACCTTTGTTTCGAAATTACTGGGACGCTTTCCATCGGCTCATATTGATCCGGACGAAGTTGTGGCTATGGGAACAGCAGTACACTCTGCTATGAAAGTGCGGAATAAATCTATCACAGAGATAGTACTAACTGACGTATGTCCTTACACATTGGGTACTAACATTTCTGTATATAAGCCCAATGGTTTTCATGAGGCAGGGCACTTTTTCCCTATTATTGAGCGTAATTCGGTGATTCCTGTTTCTCGTTCCGAGCGTTTATATACAGTTCATGATAACCAAAAGGCCATTGTTGTAGAAGTCTTGCAAGGGGAAAGTCGTCGTGCCGGTGATAATGTGTGGTTAGGAGAGCTGAACGTAGCAGTGCCGCCGAACAGAGCGGGGCAAGAGGCTATTGATGTACGCTATACATATGATATTAATGGTATTTTGGAAGTGGAAGTTACGGTAATATCTACAGGTTTGACCAAGAATCTGGTATTGGAAAAAAATCCGGGTGTTATGACAGAAGCAGAAGTTAAAGAGAAGTTGAAGGTATTACAAGAGTTGAAGGTTCATCCACGAGATAAAGATGAGAATCGCTTGCTGTTGGCGAAAGCAGAGCGATTGTATGAGGAAAATATAGGAGATATCAGGCGCATCTTATCTGAGGAGATTATGCAGTTCGAAGCTTTATTAGACCAACAGGATGAGCGGGCTATTCGTGACTATGCGATAGGTTTTGCAGAGTTATTAAGAGATATTGATGAACAGGAGTTTTAGTTATAAAGCACAAAGCACAAATTACAGAGCATAAAGCACAAAGCATAAGGTACATAGTGCAAAATGCAAATGAAGGCTGTACGTTAGCGGTTTTTATTTGTAATTTGTACATTGTAATTTGAAAAAGAGGGGGATGTTGATAATGAGCAACTGGATGATTTTAGGGATTGCAGCTACTGATGATCGAGAGGCCATTAAAAAAGCTTATATGGAGCAGCTTTCCAAATACAATCCGGAAGATGATCCTGAAGGATTTGGGCGTTTGCGTGCTGCTTATGAGCAAGTTTTGAAAGAGCTGGATGCTAAAGCTCAGGGTGAAGAAGCTGATAGCACCCCACTAGGCCAATTTATGAAGCGTGTGGAAGGTGTGTATAATGATTTTGATTTACGTCGTGACCTTGCTGTATGGAAAGAACTTTTAGCAGATGAAGTTTGTGTACGTTTGGATATGACAGAGGCTACTGAGGAAAAGATACTTTCTTTCTTAATGAATCATTATTACCTGCCTCAAAATGTTTGGGTACTGTTGGACAATCATTTTGAGTGGCAATCAAAAGCAGATAGTCTTAAATGGAACTTTCCGGCTGGTTTTATTGATTTTGTGATCAATAATACTAAGCAGGAGGTGCTCAAGTATGACTTATTTCCCATGAGTTCAGAACTTACAGAGGCAGTAGAAACCCATCAATTTGATCGTTGGATTTGGTTATATTATGAAATTGAAGCTATGATAAATGCTCGAAATATTGACAGTGAAGCTTTTTTGGAAACGAAAAAAGAAATAGAAGCGTTGCCTATCCATCATATATATTATGATTTGCAGTTGGCACGTATGTATATGGTAAAGGAAGAGGCTGAGCAAGCTTTAGCTATTACTCGACCTATTTTTGAGCAAATGCCAGATGATTTGGCAGTACAGCATGTCTATGGTTTAGCACTTTTGGCTAACAAGAAGGCTGTAGAATCCTTAACTTATTTTGAGGCTATGCTGGCAAAAAATCCTGACGATCTCAATGCTGAAAAAGGTGTCATTGATGCTATGGTTCTTTTAGGGGATTATGAGCCTGCACGTGATAGACTTATGGACATTTTGGAAAAATATCCATACGATACTTATGCAATGTCTACTTTTTGGCAAGTAACCGGTGAACTTGTCCAGATTTTTGAGGAAAAATACCAGAACAATCCCGATGATCTTGAAATTTCTTTGACATTGGCCAAGCATTATCTTAATAATCGCCAGTATGACAAATGCCAGACCCTTATGGAAAAAATACCGCCATCAACAGAAGATCCTCGATATTATGCATACTTAGCGGAATGTTATGCCATGATGGGGGACTATGAAAAATCTATTGATCTGTATAAAACCCTTGTCACCAAAGAGCATAAATATCGCCATTATGCTAAATTTGCTTCATCATTAGGTGCTATAGGTAAGTATGAGGAATCTTTGGCACAAATTGAGGCAGGTCTTGCTGTGGAGGATGACGATAAGCTGTCAGAAGCACAACTTTATGACAGTAAAGGTTTGACACTATTTCAGCTTGGGCGGTATGAAGATGCATTGAGTGCTTTAGATAAAGGTATTGCTATTAATGATCAAGGGGCTCATTTGTACATCCATAAAGCCAGTGTGTATCGCATGATGGGGTACTTTAGTGAAGCCATTGATTCTTGTGAACAAGCTCTTGGAATTTATCCATACCATACAGATGCATATACCATCCAAATGGAAATTTTCAATGAATCAGGCATGTATGAACAAATGCTCAATGTTTCTGACCGAGCTGACCAGTTGGGATTTGACAGTCCACGCGTCAAGTATCACAAAGCCGGTGCTTTACGTATGATGGGAGATTCGAAACAAGCTAATGAAATTATTACAGTACTGCTGAATGCAGAATTTGATGAGGGTTACCGTGACTTTTTTCATGTAGAAGCTTCTCATTTAGCAACAGTGGAAGAGGATTGGGATACAGCACTTTTCCATATTCAAAAGGCCATTGACTTATATCCCGACTTTTTGTTCCGTTACGGTATATTGGGTAATATACATCGTTTACGAGGTGCCTATGGTGAAGCCTTAAAAGTTTTTGATGAAGTGCTGGTCAAAGACCCTAAGTTTGTAGCTGCGTTTATAGGCCGTGGAGATGTGTATGTTGACCAGGAAAAATACTCTGATGCACGTAAAGATTTTGAAACAGCATTGGAAATTTGCGAAGGCAATGATAATGAAGCCTTAGGAAAGATTGTGGATACATATCAACTGGAAGAACGTTATGACGAGGCTGTAGAGTGGGCTGAGCGTCGACTTGAACTCTTTGAAACTATTGACAACTACCTGTATCTGGCGTGGCTGTATGAACGCATGAAACAGATGGACAAAGCAGAGGCTACTTATCATAAAGTTATGGAGCGTTTTCCGGAGAGTGATTATGCTCATCGTTTTTATGGTATCTATCTAAGAAGTACTGATCGATATGAGGAAGCTATTGAGCAGTTTAATTTATCTTTGGAAAAATATGCAGAGCAGGCAGACCTGTATGAGGAGATTGCTTTTTGCTTAGAAAGCTTGAAACGTTATGAAGAAGCCTTAGCTATTTTGGATGAAGGCGAAACCTTGCAGGCCAACAATGCAGGTGCTATTATCATGAGGCGGGCTGTGATTTTTGAAAAGATGGGTAATTATACGGAAGCTTTGGAGAATATGCTTAAGGCTACTACCATGGAAGGTCAGTTTGACAACCATTGGAAGATGTCCGAAATCTATACACGTATTGGTTTGATATATGAAATGGACTTAAATGATGCTCAAAATGCATTACAATACTATCAGACTGCTTTGGAGAAAGATGCAAATAGTCCTGAAACCCTGAGATATATGGGCGATCTATATTTGTACTTTTTCAAAGACTATCGTAAAGCTATCGAGTATTATGATCGTAAAATTGAGCTGGAACCTAATGAGCCCCATGCATATGCGGTACGTGCTAAGGCATACAGCCTATCAAAAGATGGTTTGATTGACAAGCTGATGAACTCTCATCGTTCTGAGCGTGATTACAAAAAAGCCTTAGAATTGTATGAGCAGGAAGCCAAGGAAAAACCGGATATTATGTGTTCACAGGTGTATATGGCAAGTTGCTATATAGGTCTGAAAAAATATGACTTGGCACGAGAGTTGTTCCAGCGTATGCTGGATGCACCGGATAAAAAGCTGTCCTGGTGTATCAAAGAGCAATGCGATTCATGCTTTTATGGATTGGGACAGATTTATGAAATGGAGAAAAACTTTAGTGAAGCATTGGCATATTATGAAAAAGCAATTGCTATCACCAATTCGGTAAGACATAACAAAGCCAAGGAAGAACTTATGGCACGTATGAAGTAATCAATATAAAGCAAAAGGGATTGTTCCATCAATTTTACTTGATTGGAACAATCCCTTTTTAGATTTTAAATGTTTTAATAAAGTAAATGTCCTAAGAAAATGCTGATAAATACGAAGTAAATGATTAGACCTAAAACATCTTTAATTGATGTGATAATAGGTGCAGAACCGGCGGCTTGATCCATATTGAACTTTACAAGGACGTATGGAACCAAAAAGCCCAGCAATGCTGCTAGAGTCATAGTAGCTATCAGAGAAAGACCAACTGCAAGCCCAAGCATAGGCAGACCTGTCCAAAAGGCAGCTATTATTCCGGAAATTAGGCCAACTACCATACCCAAGCTAAGTCCAACGCCAATTTCTTTCAAAAAATGTTTGAAGAAGTGTTTTATTTGAATATGTCCAAGCACTACTCCTCGGGCAAAAACTGTGGAAGATTGTGTACCCACATTACCGCCCATATCCATGATAAGAGGAATGAATACTGCAACAACCAAAATAGATTCTAAAATCTCTTCAAATCCATCAATCACCATTCCGGCAAGCAAAGCACCAACTAGGGTGATGACTAAAAAGGGCAATCTTACTTTCCATATATCCCACAAGCTGCCGCTTATTAGAACCTCACTACGATTTGATTCTTTACTTGTGATATCTGCAAGACCTGCCTGATCGTAAATATCTTCTGTAGCTTCTTCTTCCAAGATATCTACCGCATCATCAATTGTAACGATACCAACTAAACGTTCTTCTTTATCAACAACCGGTATTGCCAGTAGATCAAGTTCTTTTAGAAGGTTAGCAACCTCTTCTTGATCTGTATCTGTTGATACACTGATAGCTTTGGACATAACATCTTCTATTTTTGATTTACAGTCAGCTATAAGTAATTCTTTTAAAGAAAGTACCCCTTCCAGTTTTCTAGAAGCACTGGTGACGTAAAGTATATAGATGGTTTCTTTTTCTTTTGCTTGTTGACGTACCTTAATTAAGGCTTGCTCAACTGTCATACCTCTTTTCAGTGTAATGAATTCAGTTGTCATGATGCGTCCGGTTGTTTCCGGTTCATAACCCAAAAGAATATTAGTATTTGCCCGTTCTTCCGGAGTTAGAGCATTTATAAGTTTTTTTGCTACTATTGCTGGCAGCTCGTCTAGTAGCTTTACTCGGTCATCGGGAGCGAGTTCGTTTATGAATTCTACAGCTTTTTCGTCTGTAAATGAACGCAATAAATTTTGCTGCTGATCTGTGTCTAACAATTCAAATATAGATAAGGCACTGTCTTTGGTGAGCAAACGAAACACTATTAATTGCTCTTCAGAAGACAAACTGTGGAATGCATGAAAGACTTCTATATCTTCAGCCTCTGCAAGCAAGGCTTTTAGCTTTTCCATATCTTTATTTTTAAGATAGGATAAAATATTTTCGTTTAGCATAATGCACCTCCAGCTAACTTAGTAATCTGCAAAGTCTTTTCGTAATATTCATATTCCTATAATAAGTCCCGTCCGGGTCCATATAATCATCTCCTTTTATGCGTGAGTGAGAGAGCTCATTGGGGTAATAAAAAAACAACCATCAAAGGGTTGTAATTAATTTTAGATGTGAATAATCCTGGATATATAAACAATAACACCTGGCGAAAATGCGGTGTTAGTTTGTATCCAGATACACATAATCTCAACCCCTCGTATGAGCTTTAGCACTAAAAGACGTAGATTTCAGATGATTAAATGCTAATCATCCAAAACAGCTACATTAAGCAAGCCTTAATCCGACTATGCCTGTTATACCCTTTAGCGTCTCTCGACATTTCAGGGCAGCAGCCTGTGTTCTTTTAGGAGCCTCACCTAACAAGTTATATTTAATTTTAAGCTTATCCTCAATATTGTATAATACCTTAATTTTAATTGTCAATATTTTTATTTTTCGATATGATGCGTGGCAGCTTTTCTTTCAAGTTCCTTTTTGATATCATCTGTACCAGGTTTATCTAATAAAGCAAACATATTTTTTTTGTATGTTTCCACACCAGGTTGGTCAAAGGGGTTTACACCTAACAGATAGCTGCTTATTGCACATGCTTTTTTAAAGAAATATACCAACTGTCCATAAGTATATGGGCTTAGATCAGGTATGCTTATCTTTAGGTTGGGAACTCCACCTTCAGTATGTGCCAGAATTGTACCCTGGCAAGCTTTTTCATTTATATGATGAATTGTTTTTCCGGCAAGGAAATTAAGTTCGTCAATATCTCCATCAATGGCTTTTAGCTCTATATCTATGGCGGGCTTCTCTACCCAGATTGTTGTGGCAAAAAGATTGCGTCTGCCATCTTGAATGTATTGTCCAAGGGAATGGAGGTCTGTAGAAAAATTAGCACTGGCAGGGAAGATACCTTTATTATCTTTACCTTCACTTTCACCAAAAAGCTGCTTCCACCATTCTGCAAAAGAGGTAAGGTTAGGTTCATAATTTACCAGCAGCTCGATATTTTTGTCATTAGCATAAAGAATGTTTCTAATTGCGGCATACTGGTAACAGGGGTTTTCTGCAAGAATACTATTATTGTATTCCTTGCAGGCCTTTGCTGCACCGGACATAATTTCATCTATATCTATACCGGCAACTGCAAGAGGTAAAAGTCCAACTGCTGTCAATACAGAGTAACGTCCGCCTATATCATCAGGAACTACAAAGGATTCATAGCCTTGTTCATCTGATAATTTTTTTAAAGCACCTTTTGATTTATCAGTTGTAGCGATTATCCTTTCTTTAGCTCCGTCTGGCCCATACTTGTTTTCAAGCAACTCTCTAAATATCCTGAAAGCAATGGCAGGCTCGAGGGTGGTGCCGGACTTGGATATAACATTGATAGCAAAATCTCTATCTTTGACTAATTCAATGAGTTTTGCAAGATAAGTGGAACTAATATTATTTCCGGCAAAATAAATTTCAGGAGCTTTACGATTATCTTTTGAAAGTTGATTATAAAAAGAGTTGTTAAGCATTTCTATTGCAGATTTAGCACCAAGATAAGAGCCGCCGATTCCTATAACAATAAATACTTCAACATTGTCTCTGATTTTTTCAGCAACATTTTTGATTCTTTCGTGCTCATTTTTATCAAAATCATTAGGTAGATTCAACCATCCTATGTATTCGCTGCCCGAGCCTTTTTTACTATGAAGTAAGTTGTGAGCAGCTGTTACTTTGCTTTGCATGTGCTCTATTTCATAGCTTTTGATAAAGGGTGTTGCATTTTTGTAATCAAATTTGATATCGGATGCCATAAGTGACGACTCCTTTTTGTTTGGTTAAATGTTCCTGCCATGGTTTAAGTTTATCATTATTTAGTATGCCTTGTGAATAGCCTATTAATCATTATTTTGAAAGATATGAAGATTTTAGGTTTTGACAGTTTACTAATCCTAAAATTAGCAGTATAATGTATAAAAACTTATCAGAGCTACATAGCCGCCTACATGGCGACTTTTCTTTATCTTATTTTATAGGGGGTATATTACATGGTTGAAGAGAAAAATTATTCTGAGATAACACCGGAAATTATTGAATTGGCGGATAAATGTGTATCACGACCCATTGCATCTGAGTTATTTACTGAATACAAGGTTAATCGTGGTCTTCGTGACTTGAATGGAAACGGAGTATTGGCGGGACTTACCAACATATGTCATATTACAGCTAAGAAGATTGTAAATGGTGAAGAAATACCAATGCATGGTAAGTTATACTATCAAGGTATTGATGTTGAAGATCTTGTCGCCGGTTTTTTGAAAGAAAACCGATTTGGTTTTGAAGAAACAGTCTACCTGCTCTTATTCGGTAACTTGCCAAATAAGCAAGAGCTTGATGACTTTTCCTGCTTGCTCAATCAGTACTGTTCTTTGCCGCCGAAATTTACCCGTGACATTATAATGAAAGCACCCAGTGGCGATATGATGAATTCTTTGGCACGCGGTGTTTTGACCATGTATTATTACGATGATAATCCTGATGATGTATCTATTCCCAATGTGTTAAGGCAGTGTTTGAGGCTTATTGCCCAGCTTCCTTTGATGGCAGTTTACGGCTATCATGCTCATAACCACTATAGAAATGACCAGAGCATGTTCATCCATAAGCCTGACCCTTCATTGTCTATTGCCGAAAATATCCTAAAGGTTTTGCGAGCTGACCAGCAGTACACTGAGATGGAAGCAAGGCTTTTGGATTTGGCATTGGTTCTCCATGCCGACCACGGTGGTGGTAATAACTCGACTTTTGCAGTGCGTGTAGTTTCTTCAACAGGAACTGATACTTATAGTGCCATGGCTACTGGCCTAGGCAGTTTAAAAGGGCCAAAGCATGGTGGTGCTAACATTTGTGTTATGGGGATGATAGAGGACTTAAAAGAAAATGTGTCGGATTGGCAAGATGAGGGACAGATAGCTGACTATCTGAAGAAGTTGCTTCGTAAAGAAGCATACGACCGTTCCGGATTAATTTATGGAATTGGACACGCTATCTATTCTCTAAGTGATCCTAGGGCTACGGTTTTTGAAAGTTTTGTGCAGAAATTGAGTGAAGAGAAAGGGAGACAGGACGAGTATCAACTGTATGCTACTATAGCTCGATTGGCACCGGAGATTATTGCCAATGAGCGTAAAATGTACAAAGGTGTTTCAGCCAACATTGATTTTTACAGTGGTTTTGTATATGACATGCTGAACTTGCCGACAGAATTATATACTTCAGTCTTTTCTATTTCACGTATGGCGGGTTGGAGTGCTCATCGTATTGAGGAATTGGTTTTTGGCAAGAGGATTATCCGACCTGCGTACAGGGGCGTTGCTGACTTTAGGGATTATGTTCCTATGGAAGAGCGGGGATAAGATCTGGGGGCGGATATGGAATCCGCCCGTACAGCGGTCTATAAAGGAGGGAGCCAATGCTAAACTCAAAGGCTTTTAAGGCAGGAATGTGGGTATTGCTTATATTTTTAATAATATGGGTAGGTACACAAATATCCTTTATTTTCAGACCTTTAGTTGTTTTAATTACAACTATTTTCTTTCCTGTGCTTATTGCAGGGGTTCTGTACTATTTGACAAAACCCATAGTTAATTGGATTCATTCAAAAAAAGTGCCTAAAACTTTAGCGATTTTATCTATTTATGTTGTACTTGCGGTTCTCTTAACACTTGTATTGTTGTATCTGGGACCTGTCGTCCAAGTGCAGCTATCAAGTCTTATAGAAAGTGCTCCTATGTTTTTAGGACATATCCATCAAGTGTTTATGGATTTGCAAAATAATCCTGCTTTTGATAGATTTGCTGGAACAGATATCTTTGAGAGATGGCAAAATATAGATTATGAGGCAGAAGTGCAAAGGTTAATAGCCGGGGCAATGAGTCAGGTTTACACTTTGGCTGGATTTATAGTTAATGCTTTGATCATTGCATTTACAATTCCTCTTGTACTTTTTTACATGCTAAAGGATGGTCATAAGCTTCCAAAAGCTATAGTAAGGTATCTGCCGGAAAAATATCAAGATGAAGGATTGGAGATTTTAGCTCAAGCAGATAGAACCATTAGTGCTTTTATACAGGGACAATTGATAGTGTGTCTTTTTGTAGGTGTTTTGGTATACATAGCTTACCTTATAATTGGTCTGGAATATGCACTTCTTTTAGCTCTGTTTGCAATGGTTACCAATCTTATACCGTTCTTTGGACCTGTTATCGGAACAATACCGGGTATAATAGTTGGTCTGATTCATTCACCTTGGGTTGCTCTGCAAGTATTTATTGCGGTAGTTATCATACAGCAGATAGAAAGCCAAGTTGTTTCTCCGCAGGTTCTTGGACGTAAATTAGCCATACATCCGGTAACTATAATAGTAGTAATCCTAACAGCAGGAAGCCTTGCCGGTATACTTGGCATGTTATTGGCAGTACCTGCTTATGCTGTAGGGAAAGTTTTGGTAACTCATGCCTATTCCTTAATAAAGCTGCGTTCAGATAAAGGGGCTGGAGGAGAATAATGATTATTGATTTTCATACTCATATGTTCCCGCCGGATGTAATTAGTGACCCTGAGAAATACTGCAGGCTTGACACGTATTTTGGTCTACTGGCAGGTTCAAAACATACACTCCAGCGTTATGCTACTAGTGATGAAGCTATAGCTTTGGCAGACAAGGCAGGCATAGAAAAGATAGTTATGCAGGGATGGTATTGGCAGGATCATGGATTATGTCAATATCATAATGACTATATGTATGAGTTGGTCAGTGAGTACCCTGAACGTTTTATTGCTTTTGCAAGTATAAATCCCAGAGCTGGTCAACATGCCATAAGAGAAATGGAAAGATGCCATGAAATGGGTTTTGCAGGTATTGGTGAAATGGGACCGGGTGGACAAGGCTGGGGATTACATGATAAAGAATTTTTAAATTTGATGGAAGCTGCTGTAGAATGCAATATGTTGGTGAGTATTCATGCTGGAGAACCTGTAGGAAGAACATATCCCGGAAAGGATATTACACCCTTGCAAGGTTTTTATGAGTTGGCTAAGAAGCTGCCTGATCTAAAGCTGATTCTTGCTCATTGGGGTGGAGGGCTGCCTTTTTATGAGCTTATGCCTGATATCAGCAAAGCCTTTGCCAATGTGTATTATGACACAGCAGCAAGCCCACTATTGTATAAAATGGATATTTTTAAAGCAGTAGCTGATCTTGTTGGTGCTAAGAAAATATTATTCGGTTCAGACTTCCCTTTGTTGGTTTACCCAAAAAAGCAACAAGAAGCGGATTTTAGCATGTTTATAGAGGATATCAAAGAGCAGAGCGGACTGCAAGAGGATGAACTAAACCTGATTTTTAGAGAAAATGCTTCGAAGTTGTTAGCAAATGTTAGTCAAATTAAGAAGTAAATAGATTTTTTCAAAATATAAATTTTTTGTACGCATTGCATTCCTGATAGAATAATGATATTATATGTATATAATAATATCGAGAGGTGATTTCTATGCTGATAAAGCCATCTACTGCACTTCGCAATGAATACAATACTATTTCCGAATTGTGCAAGGAAAAACAAGAGCCAGTTTTTCTTACTAAAAATGGTGAAGGTGACTTAGTTCTTATGAGTATTGAAGCATATAAATATCGCGAAGAAATGCTGGATTTACGGGAAAAATTACTTTCTGCTGAAGCTAACAGACTTTCAGGTGCTAAAACTTATACAATAGCGGAAGTGAGTGAGAGGCTGCGAGGGCTGATTGATGGAAAGTTATAATGTGTATTTTCTTCAAGAAGCTTTAGATGATTTGGAGGAAATAGTTTTATATATTGCACAGGACAGTCGTACAGCTGCATTTTGTATGCATGATAAAATCATTGAAAAAGTCAATGATCTTACTACTTTTCCGAAACGTGGCCGCCTTGTTCCCGATAAAAAAATAAGTGCGGTCGGATATCGAATGTTGTTTATCATGCCTTATATAGCCTTTTATCGTGTTATTGGTTACGATGTTTTCATTTATCGTGTATTGCATGGGGCTGCTAACTATTCTATGCTGCAGGAGAATATGGCGGATTATAAGGTAG
>Ga0123355_10009623_pt1 | contig 14728 bp, 16 predicted proteins | sample TergutEmb28metaG_3_FD_89872 | JGI IMG/M metagenome (GOLD analysis project Ga0123355, IMG submission 89872) | Embiratermes neotenicus P1 segment gut microbial communities from Petit-Saut dam, French Guiana - Emb289 P1 | ecosystem: Host-associated > Arthropoda: Insects > Digestive system > Gut ...
ATAACATTGCCGTATTTAGACAATTGTATGATTGGCGCGCCGAGGGCGTCGCGCCCTACAATCTTCCCCAACATTTCATGCATATTTTGAACACAAAATGTAATAAAATATGCACCTTCACTATTATAATTATGGTTTTTTAATCTTGGATGCTTTCTATTAAAAAATTTTTTCATGCTTCAATCCGCGCCAACTCCCGCTCAACTTCCTCCCGCGTGAGAACGCTCAAGAATGAAAATGTCTTATCCAGCGATTCGCGAATCAACTCAAGTCCGCGTTCCCGTTCGCCAAGCTGAATCAGCAATTTTCCGTAGCCGTGAAACGCCTCGGGAAAATGCGGTGACATCGTAAACAACTTCTCATACATCTCGCGCGCCTTTTCAAGCTCGCCGTTCAAAACATACGCTTCAGCGAGATTATCAACGATAATTTTGTCGGAATCGTTGTACTCGTAGGCTTCGAGGTTAAACTCAACCGCGCGGCTCGCGTCGCCTTTGAGAACATACATCAACCCCAAATTTTGATACACATTCGAGTTTCGGTAATCTACAATCAAATTTTCCAGAATTTCAATTGCGTCGTCAATGTCGCCGCGTTTCCACGCAACAAGCGCAAGCATAGCTTTCGCACGGTTTTTGTCTTCCGGTTTTTTCGCGTCCATTGTTACGAGCGTCAAAATTTTGCTCGCCTCGTCAATGTTTCCTAAACGCAGGTTCAAATACGCGTGCGCAACTCTGTAAACTGCGTTCATATTTCCGATTTTCGACGCGAATGCGAACGTGTCAATTGCCTTTTGCACATTACCTTGAGCATAGTGAAAATGCGCCACTCGCGCGACAATGTCGGCGCGTTTGACGATAAGGGAAATTAGTAAAACCGCTGTAATTATCCATAAAAATATCATAAGTCAAGCTCCTTTTTGTGGGGAATTTTAAATCTCAATAACGTTGTCAGCTCGTTTGTACGGCTCTTTGACGTCGGTTAAGCCTGCCAAATAATCCATGCTTGTATCGAACAGCACGGCTAACAATCTGCAATTCTCAAAACTTAAATTTCTTGTGCCGTTTTCCATTTTAGAGTAAGCGGATTGGTCAATTCCTATTTTCATTTGCACTTTAATTTGGGAATATCCTTTTGCGTTTCGTAACTCTCTTAATCTGCTCACAACTTATCACCTCGTATTCGTTATTTCACACCATAATTATGATGTTGCGTCATAATTTTAATATGGTTCAATTGTCCTATTAATTTTGTTCGAAAATTTCCAAACATTGGTAACGTTGATGGTTGCGTTTGTCGAATAATGTCGACACTGTGGAAACTGTGCAAAACGTGCATAACTTAATGTTGACGATTTCGCGGGGCTATGATATGATTCTATCCAACGCAAGAAATTAATTGTAAATAAATATAAAAAAGAAGGTTTAAGAAAAAAGGAGAGTTGAAAGATGAGAAAAATTTACAGCAGAGTTGAGCCTGTGGAAAACTTGAGTGTTGAGTATTTTGTGGCGGCAAAAGAGGACGGCGGCGCGTTTGGTGTTGGGATTTGCGAAACGCAAAACAATGAAAAGGTTTACGAAGATGTTGTTTATGACATTTTCTCAACCCAAGCCGACGCAGAAGAATGCGCGGTTATGCTTGCCAACCATACAGTTTTGGCTGTAACTCTTCGGGATGTTTTGTGCAATTACTTTGTGGAGAAATTGTTAGCGTAACATCATTTGTACCACGATTACCGAGGCGAGGGCGCCGACAAAATCTGAAATAAGCGCGGCTTTCATCGTATGCCGCGCTTTTCTTATGCCAATGCTTCCATAATATATCGCCATTGTGTAGAACGTTGTTTCCGAAGCTCCCATCATAACCGAGGCGATTCTGCCCGACTGCGAATCAACGCCGCTTGTTTGGAATATATCGTTGACAATCGCAAGCGAGCCGCTTCCCGAAACGGGTCTGAGCAGCGCGAGCGGCAGAACATCGCCGGGCATATTTATGAATGAAGTTACAGGATACAACACTTGCGCGATAATGTCAAGTAGTCCCGACGCGCGGAAAACCGAAATTGAAACCATCAGTCCGACAAGCGGCGCGATGATTTTCATTAGGTTTTTCACGCCTTCGGTTGCGCCTTCGATGAATGTTTCGTAGACATTTACGCGTTTGAACACGCCGAATCCGATGATTCCGCAGAGCATAAGCGGCACGGCGAGGATAGATATGTAGTGGGTCATTTTGGTCGGCTCCTAACTTGGCTATCTAAATATCAAAACACCCGTCACGCAAAGAACGCGTGCCACCCTCTTTACTAAAGAGGGCGCGCCTGCGGGCGCAGGTTAAAAGCACAATCCTCAGTCGCGAAAGGCGCGACAGCTCCTTTACAAAAGGAGTCTTATGCACGTTTTTAGTAAGCCTCCTTTTTCCGGGAGATTGCATGAAATCAAAGATTTCGGCAATCCTCAAGGACGAGTCGTTAGCAAAATCAAAGATTTTGACGACTCTGCCAAAGGAGGTGTCACGTAGTGACGGAGGATTAGACTGCTTTAGCGGCGAGCGTCCTTGCGCCGACCGAATAACTTCACGCAAATCACGCCGATTACGGTGGCGATTACGCTTGCAATCCAAATCGGCACGATAATTTCGCCTGGATTTGCCGAGCCTTGCGCGGCGCGGAGCGCGATGATTGTCGTTGGAATCAGCTGGATTGACGCGGTGTTGATTACGACGAACATTATCATTTCGTTTGACGCGGTTCGCGAGTGGTTGTTGAGTTTGTCAAGCTCGCCCATTGCTTTTATGCCGAGCGGAGTTGCCGCGTTGCCCATGCCAAGAAGTGTTATAAGTGGGAACTCTTTGGTTAATAAAAAATAATGCTTATGTTCTCACCTTCAAGCACTATCTCGTCAATGACTTCTCTTGCTATCCGTTTTTTGGTTTCAAAGTCATACGTTGCCCAACCATTCAACACATCATCTATATTGAGTTTCATTTGCCTTGCCCTGTCAGCTTTCAGTTCCAATTTAACAATTTCATTTATGAAGTAGACACGCTCAGTGTTTAATGTTTCGATATGTTCGTTCAAAAATTGAACTGTAATATCCTCGCCACCCGCGACTTTTGCCATAAGATTGTTGATTTTTTCGTCAATCTTTGTAACCTCTATTTTTAGCGCATTGATTTCGGGAGTATCTCTTATAACCTTGTCGTGGTTTAATTCTTTAAGTTTATGTAATCTCTGTAACAATGCTTCCTCAACAACATTTTCAACCTTATCCGCGCGCATACTCTTTACTTCATCGCATTTGCTGTAACCTCTACCGCGACAATACAAATATCGGTGCTCCTTATCCCACCTGTTAATTTTACGTTTCCCGTATAGCTTATATCCGCAACTGCATTTAACTATCCCTTGTAACCACGTTACACTTCCTAATCCCAATTTTTTGGTATCTTGATTTTTTCCTAAATTATACTGTGCTTTAAGCCAAGTTGAGGGGTCAAGCATTCCCTCGTGAAGTGCTAACGTAACATAATCATTCGTGAGATTTTTAAACCTTGTGCCTGTTCGTTCGGCTTTGTTTCCATACACATAACAACCGCGTTCGCCTGTGTACTCCTCGACAGGATTATTCATTGTGCCGCCTAACCCTACAAGGTAGTTATAAACATCTGCGTTCGCCTTAACGTAAATAGGATTTCTTAATATTCTGCCTATGCTTTGAGGGTTCCACGTTTTTCCGTGGCGAGTACGAATGGTAGTCTTATTCATTTGTCGAGCCATTTCGTTCAAACTCACTCCGTCTATGCAATCGTCAAACAGTTTTTTCAAAAACGGACTTTCAATTATATTTTCAACTAACATTTTAGTTTTTTTGCCTTGATGTGTCGTTTCAACTTTATCATATCCAAATGGGGCAGGACCGCCTATGTAAAACCCTTTTTCTGCTCTTGCGTAATAATTATCGGTAATTCGCTGTTGTATAGTTTCGCGCTCCAACTGTGCGAATGTCATTGTCACAGTCAGCATTGCTCGCCCTGTCGGTGTAGATGTGTCAATGGGGTCGTTACAAGAGATTATACTAACATTGTGTTCCTCAAAAACTGACATCATATTAGCAAAGTCTAATGTTGAACGGCTAATTCGGTCAAGCTTATAAACTATAACCCGCGATATTTCGCCGCTTTCAACATCTTTCATCATTTGTTGAAATTTTTTGCGGTCTGTATTTTTTCCGCTAAATCCTTTATCGTCATATACTTGGTGAGGCTCGTTAGGCAAAAGTTTATTTTTGCAATGCTCTATTTGACTTTCTATGCTGATACTATCTTTTTTATCAACTGATTGCCTTACATAGATTGCTTGCATAACCGCTCACCCCCTATCTCTGTTACCCTTTCTCGGATTTGTATATCCGCTTTAATTCGTTGCGCTTCAGTCATTTCGGGCAAATATGTTTTTACTGTAAATCCGTCCGCAACATATTCTCGCTCCAATGTTCCAAAATCTTTTTCAAATTTTATCATTGGTGAATTTTTTACGAATTTCATACCTTTCACCGAATGTATTGCATTTTTAGTAAACTTTCTTTACAACAACAACAAAATTGTTTCAATTATAGTTTATGTCAATATATCTTTACAGTATATTTTATCTATTATGCTATACACTAATCCTTTCTAAAATATTATTTGCTACAATAATATTTTATGAGAAAGAACCCTATATATTAACAAATACTGGAAATATTATAACTATAAATCTTACCAATGTAAACGGCGAGTTTTAAGAAGATTTAATCAAAGTATCAAGCGCGCTTCGTCACCCTTAGAATGAGCCATATCATAGTTTTACCCTCGCTAATAGTTATAACTGTTATAGCTATATTTCCAAGCATTTTAAGCTATTCTATGATGTGATAGATAATTTTAATGATAAAGGTATGAATGCAAACCGCCTTATCCGACAATCGGCTAAAAATGTTATCCGACCGGAAAAACGCAAAAATTTCTACCGAAAATTCGTGACATTTGCCAATTCTTATTTTGAAAGTGATGTGTGATTTCTTCGGGTGTGAGGTTACACCCAAAATAACGCATTTTTCACACTTTTTTCGCCCAATACCAAATTACATTGAGTGTGATATTTGACCTCATTTAAACAAAGAAAAAAGCGCCAAATCATCATACTAATGATTGACGCTTCAAGAAATATGTTTATTTGAGTTAGATTTCGTATCTTTGCCAAAATGTCCAACTTGCAGAATTACACATAGGGCAATTTGGAGGAACATATGCCATTGTTGAAAATATTTGCCTTATATGTCCGCAGTTGGAGCAGACATCCATTGTTACAATCGTTTTTTCCTGTTGTATTACTTCTTGATTTTGATTTTCAAGTTTAATGAGCCTTTTCATAAAAAATCCCTCGCTTACGTTTTAATATAAAATACGCAGACGAGGGATTTATATTCGCTTACCAGTCTGTTGCGGGATAAAATTCTGCAATCGGATTCATAAGACGCATACAACCCCACAGCATAACTCTAATCAATGTTGCTGTATCGCATATATCAATTTCGATATAAGGCGTTGCGCTTGTTATTGGTTGACTTACTGCGTTATTTATCATTGTGTATCGTCCGTTGTCATTGCGGAAAACTCCAATAACTAAAAATGCGCCGTCAGCTCTGCGATTGAGTGCAACTGTAATAATGTCGTTATTAACTGAAATTCCGTCAATTTTTAGCTCTCTGCTGTCATTAAATTTGCCGTCACCTATTGGCTTATCACCCTCAAAATTGCCGTTATTGTTAATCTCACCGTCCTCATTGTTATTTATAATGCCATTATTGTCGATAGAGCCACCCTCGTTGTTGTTAATCGTGCCGTCATTATCAATGTTACTATTATTATTTAAGTCACCATAATTATTGATATTTCCGCTATTGTTCAAATCTCCGTTGTTGTTAATTTCGCCCTCACTGTAAATGTCACCGTCATTATTTATCGTGCCATCATTATTGATAGTACCGTCCTCATTGTTGTTAATTGTGCCGTCATTATCAATAATGCTGTCCTTGCCGTTGTTGATAGTGCCATTATTTTCAATTTCGCCGCTTTCAGAATTTATAATTGTTCCGTTGTTATTTAATTCCCCTGTGTCGCAAATTATAATCAATCCGTTATTTATCAGTGTTCCATAAACTGTCAGCACATCGCAAACCATAATTGTGCCATAATTTGTCAATGTCGCGCCGTATGCTATCGTTATATCAACTTTTGCGAAAGCGTCAACCTCAACTATAATATATTGCTCTGCGGGTAAAGTGCCGACAATTTCAACATCTGCGCCACTTTGTATAGTTAGAGTTGTTCCGTCAAATATCCAGTTTTCGCCGTTATCCCCTGTGATAAGATTATCAAGATAAATTATTCCTATCGTGGGAGCGCGATTAACTGCAATCATTATTTCGCCAAAAACCGAATTATTAAAATAAGATGTTGCCCTAATTGTCAAATTCCCGCTTGGGTGATTTGTTGCTACACTCAATTCGCCTGTGGTTTCGTTTATACTCGTTCCGATATGATTATTGCCTTGTAACGACCAAATAACCGTTTCGTCCGCTCCGCTTACTGCTGAAACAGTCGCGGTAAACATTCTCGAAGTTCCCGCGATTATTGTAGGGTCGGACGGATTTATAGCAACATCTGTAACATTCGATGTGAGTGCTACATTTACGATAATATATCCGTTGACTGTGGTATAGTTCTCGCTTGGGTGTGTAAATGTCGCGGGGAATGATTGATTGTCACCAACATTAAGCTGAGTTGCTGGATAAGTCCACGCATAGCCTTGTGGCAGATATACAGCAAGGTTAGCAAGTGTCAACATTGGAGCAAATATTGTATCAATCGCGGCGGGTGTTCCAAAATTGCCTTGTGCTTGGTTTACGGCGAAATTTATATTAAAATATTCCTCAATGCCATTCCCGCCCGAAACTGTAACTCTCGCCGTGTATGTTCCCGCCGAAAGTCCGCTATTTGGAACTACATTAAATGTATCACTTTCACCAACTCCAATATTTGTTATCGAATTTGTATTAAGTGTAAAACTATTTGCATTTGTTCCCGATAATTCAATACTCAATGCGTCTGTTGGTTGATTGCCTGTATTATTTATTGTTACATTATGCGGTTCTTGTACGCCATATCCCCACGTTGCCGCCGAAAATGTATGTGTTTCTGTGGTAGAAAGATTTATACCAAATCTCGGTGCTTCCTTTGTTGTTATTTCTTCTGACGGAGCGGTAACAGGCGAAAAAATTACATTTGTTGCTAATACATCAGTTGCGTTTTGTATTTGTGCCACAAATCTATAAGTTTTTCCTAATGTCAAATCGTCAAATACATTTGAATCCTGCCAAACTAATGTTTGTTCTTCGCCGTTGATTGAATAAATCGCATACCGAACACGACCAAATTGCGGAGCTATTTGCGGAGTTAAGGTTATTGTCGTTTCAGTTGGCGGGGCTTCTTGATATTCAGTCGGTTGCTCCGCGCTTAGTAATTGTCGTGGAATTATTGTAATTATTGCTGTGTGTGAGCGGTTAGGTAAGCCTCCGCTTATCGTGGTTTGATGTGTTCCAACAGATAAATTTGTATCTGGATGAATGTGTAGCGCTCTTGATTGACCCATAAATATAGCATTTGTATGCCAATTTTGTCCATAGCGAGAAAATCCTCCTCCACCGTTCCACGCAGGGAACCAATCTTCTAATTCATGTTGGAAAACTCCAAAGCTAAAAAAATCCAAATGTCTAACTTGGAGTTCTGTTCCCCATTGCACAACACCCCAGTCAAGTGATTGGGTGCGATTTAAAATAGCGCGACCGAGATGACCGCCACCAGTACTTGTGTTGGACCCCATGATAGTTGCCGTAATTGTTTCGCTCGTATCAACTCTTTGAGCAGTAACTGTAATTGTTGCATTACTTATAGCTCCAACCCATTGCCAATCAATATTAGGGTCATGTCTGACAATAAAAGTACGAGTTCCTCCTGGATTTAAAGTCCCAGTAGAAGGGTGTGAATGGATAGGCATTCTTGTTTGATTGCTCGAAGAAACCGAAAATCCAGTTAATGGCACATTCCCTGTATTAGTTATGGTTAAAATGCGATTCGCGGGGGCTGCTGCTCTTACGATATTATCTCCGTGAATGTGCATTCTTGCAACAGTTGGCATAATACCACCCATTGGTTCAATTTCCGCGTTTATTGCGATGATTTGTTCGCTAAAATCCTCGACCAATTCCCATTCAAAAGATTGTTCATTGTCAAAGAAATATGTATCTTCCTCAACATAAGTAACCGCCATTACTGGCGTTATTGAAAACATCATAACCAATCCTAAAATTATTGCTAACGCTTTCGCTGTTAATTTTTTCATAAATTCAAATCCTTTCAGTTTATTAAACTTTTTTTATTATACACGTTATTTTAAACATTGTCAACACCTATTACAACAATAATCAATGTCAGTTCCACTAATTGTTTGTGTGAATTATTCCATACACACATTATAATCATAACAGGGGTGTTGTTTATGGATTTTATTAAAATAGGCAATAAGATTCGAGCGGAGCGAAATAAAAATAAATGGACGCAGGAGCAGTTAGCCGAGAAGTGCGACATTAGCGTTAATTTTATGAGCTTAATAGAAAATGGCAGAAGTATGAGTATTTCTACATTACTTAAACTCGCTAATGCTTTTGGCGTAACTGTTGATTACCTATTAAGTGAGTTTTCCGCTCCGCAATCCGACAATCTTATTGACGAAACCATAATAGCCCTCAAAGGCTTAAAAAATGCCGAAAAACGCTACTTTATGAATATGATAACTCAATATGCAGAAATGCGCGATATTAAAGATTAACCGCGTTATATGCGTCGTAGAGGATTTCCCTTTCCGCGCCAATGTAACGCAATGTAGTTTGAGAACTTGCGTGATTTAACAGTTTTTGCAAAATTTCAATCGGTACGCCGTTTTGGTAACGAAACGCCGAAAACGATTTACGGAGTGAGTGCGTACCATAGTTCCCGACAATTCCCAATTCTCGCGCCGTGCTTTTAATTATATAATGCAACGGACGAACGCCAATATGACCGCCTTTCCGACTTACAAAAAGATAATCGTTTAAATCAACATCATTTAGTGTTTTAATATATAACTCTATCGCTTCCCGCGCACTTTTATTTAATGCGAAATTCCGAACCTTTTTAGTTTTGCTCTCGATAACTGTTACATCGTTCCGAACTTTGCAACCGTCATAAACATCGAATATTCGCAATTTTACTAAATCTCCGGCGCGAAGTCCAACATTGATGCCAACTACAAAGATACAGTAATCACGTTTGCTGTTGGACTTACCGAGCAAATAACGTTTTATTTTTTCCACATCTTTCAAGTTGCGAAACGGCTCTACCGTTTGTGATAAATTTTTCATTTACAATCGTCCTCTCATTCGAGATAGGAAAAGGGCTTGCGCCCTTATCCTACAAGATATTTGTTAGAATTGTTTTAATGTCAGATTTGCGTTGCTTGTCAACGATAAAATCGACAATTGTTGCTTTGTCCGCGCCCTCGTCCAACATCTTTTTGGCTTGCGTGGTGATTTGTTCGATACGGTCTGTCCGCGATAATCCACCCGCGAATGTTATCTTAAATTCGGGGAAACGCTGTTGTACCAACGCTATACATTTTTCGCGGTCACTTACCACCAAATGCCGCAGGGAATAGATAAACAAATCGGGGTATGTTTCGAGCAACTCGCCAAGCATAGTATCATTTTCGACATTTTTCTTAACTTCGTCAATCATAAGTTTAATTGACATTCCCGAGCGCGGAATAGATTTGATTACTTGCTCGGTGGATAGGTTTACCTTGTTGCTTTGAACCTCATTTGTTGCTTGCGTTCCGTTTACTGCATTGTTTGTTTTAGACATAGTGTCCTCCTAAATAATCTATTTGGTTGACATAATATTGTCGACCTTGATTTAATAATATCACACTTTGTGTCTGATGTAAACGGCTGAAACCCTTGCAAACTGTACAAAAAACGATAGTACAATCTAACCATATTGACTATAAAAGGTAACATTCGGGCGGGTTGAAAATAAGCTAAAAAAGAGAAAAATCCTCCGAACCCATTATTTCCAATGGTTCGGAGGATTTGAGGAATAATACTCTATTATGGAAAGTAACATTCAAGCCCAAGTCACGCGCTGCACGCTACCACCACATCACGCAAAAGTTTCCTTATTATATAATATCTGTTTCAGCAAAGGACTATATCTGAGCTTGATTTTCCCGTCCGCCGAAGTATCGGACAAAATCGTTTTCGTCGAATACGCAAACCCCTTTGCCAGTTTCGAGACTTATGACCTCGACTACATCTTCTTCCGTATGAGTAATGAGATGATTAAGTCTTATATCAACGCTGGCACAACTTTTTGTCAAGTGCAATAGATGAGGAATGTATGCTCGCAGTTCGCCAAAATTGCCATTTTTCAAAATGAAAACATCATCACCACTGTCGGTATTCAGTTCTATTTCTTCAAACTCCCAATCTGTTAGCAAGTTAATCTTAACATCATAATCATATGCGACAAAGTCGCACAAATCGTATTTATCGCCTTTTTTGAGTATGAATGTGGATTCGCGTCCAACTTGCTTAATTCCGTCATATTCACACGGAAGAAGCAATTTGTTATAGCCGTCGTCAGTATTAAAAAGACCAAGTTTTCCACCATTCTCCACGATTGCAAAATTAGAGCCAAAGCTACGCCAACGGTGAAGTGATACCGTAACATCTAACTCTTCAACAACTTTATAATTTTCTAAAATATACATAATTTAAAACCCTTTCGTTATTTAGTGTACGAAGCCGCCGCGTGGGCGGCTCCGCCTGTTTTACGCCTTACTTATTCATTAAGCAACGCATCCAATTTACTCGCCCAATCCAGGTCGGATTCCGACAAAGCCAAAGAAATCGCGTCAGCGTATGGGTTATAACCCGACTCATAGTAGCGAACACTGTCGTCCAAACTTTCGTCAAAGTAAATTGTCCCGAAATTAAAATCGTCGTCCTCAATAGCAAAAGCCTTGCCCTCGACATGCTCCCCGCAATAACTGGCAAATTGTAGTGTGAAATCCGCGCCATATTTTAAACGCAAATCCCATAAGAAATCATTGCTAAATATAAAGCTATAACTACAATTGCCGCATATCGTATCTTCGACCAATCTTATTGAAATGACATCAGCCAATCCCGTTTTTTGTAAAAAAAGCTTTACTCCGCTGAATATTGCTGCCGCCGCGTCAAGATTGCCCCGCGTTGATAATGTGAACGTTGATTGACACGTTTCTTCAATGGAAACGCGTCCAACACGCGCTAAAAGATTTTTCGCTTTAAAAACGCGATGTTTTAAGGTTTTTATTTTATTTCCGATTTTATCCATTTTAATTCTCTCCTTTTTTTGCCGCCCCTGCCGCCGACATTCCAACGGCAGGGGCGAATTGCGCCGCAACTTAATCCCACGGCAATTTATCGCATTCTTCAACGCTCGGCTCTTCGTCCAGTTTAGTGACGGTATATCTGCTGTCAATGCCTTTGCCTGACCGAACAATTTTTACCCAATAATCGGACGGCTTAACCCCACAAGCCATGTTATACGTGACGATTTCTTTAATCTGCCCAAAAACGATTGCGCCTACTTCAAGCACTTGTCTTTCGTCATTGGCGAAGTTAATCACTTCCGTCGAAAATCTCGTTGTCGGTGGTTTCATATGACAATACTCGCAACGACCGCCTTTACAAAGAATACGTTTTCCGTTAAGGAAATGAACTTCCGTTTCCTCGACATTACCAACGATTTTGAAGATATGTTCGTTTCCGTCTTGTAGATTAAGAAAATTTTTATATACGCTATCGGGAACCAATGTATCTCGCCAACTTCCGAACTCGCTATCATCACCAAATCCAATATCCATTCGAACGCAACCGCCGTCAACCGTTCTTTTAACCGATAATTCTTCCGCACCTACGGAATTTTTTTCAATCACTGTACTGCTATTTATCATTAAATATAATCCTTTCGCCGCATTTGAAATATATTTTTAAACTTAACTTTGCCAGCGGCTCGCAAAGTCTTAAAGCAGTTTTGTAAACAGTGAGCCGCGCCGCTTGTGAGCACGGCTCTGTTTACTAAAGTTATCATATAATGATAATCTTTTTCTTCGGCGGCTCGTATCGTGCCTTGACTTCAACAGTAATAGCTCTATATTCCGCGTTTCGTTTAACCTTAACCATATTTGCGCTTGTCAGTTTTTTCAATATGCGGTTAAGTGTCGGACGCGAAGTATTCAACTGTGCCGCAAGTTCGGTCTTATTCCCTCGTAATGTTTTGGTATTGTTGTCAGCTTCACGCAACATTTTTGTATACATTTTAAAGTCATTTTTGCTAATACGCCCGTTTGCTACAGTGTTCAACACACCACGACTTACCATAGTGTAATCAACATCAAGGCTGAAATTGAAGTCATAAGTATTGAAGAAAAATCCGTTTTCAGCTCTTGCCTTGCCTATCGTAATTACACCAATTTCCGCCAATTCGTTTACAATCCTACTGTGGTACGTCCTCGCACCGCTCCATTTCCGAGATAGCTCTTTCCCTGACGGACAACATAGCCCGCTATCGTCATTTCTGTAACTAATTAAAATCGCCAATTCGCACAACTGCGCCGCCGTCAATAAATTATTGTCGATTAAACTATTCGGAATTTTTACAAACCTCCTCGCCACCCTCTAATATCACCACCCTTTTTGCTTGTTGATTTTTGCGGGGCTTTGTGCTATAATGCCGTTGTTGTTCCTCGCAAAATCATTGTATCAACTTTCAAGGAAAAACACACGGACACTCGCGGACAAAAAAGGACAAACATTAAATTGATTGTTTTTTCAATAATAGAAAGGGTTTGCGGTTATGAAGTTTAGCGAATACATACAAATAATAAAAAAATATTGCGGTAGTGAAATGACTAATGCAAATTTTATGAGGTCTTTTTTTAGTGCGATTTTAGCAAATAATATTGGCACGAATTTATTTTTGAAAGATGACTCAAATGTCGGAAGAATATATAGCGGTAGATATGAGTTTAATAGCACTGCCAAAAAAATCCGAAAATATGTTGATAAAGACTTATTTGTTGATTATATGGATAGTATGGATATGACCGCTGACGCCGTTGATAATTTTAAGAAAGATTTTGGTGCTGATGAAAATATGGGGATTGACGAATTTCACGAAAAACTTTTTGAGCAATTTCAACTTTTCCTTAACTTACCTAATAAAGATGTTGAAAATATTATTTGCACAAAAAGCGAAAATACCGAGGGACACAAAGATACCAGCGAAATAATATACTTTGATTTTGTCGTTGATTTTGCTGTTTCTAATATCAATTTAAGCGTTACATCTGAAACAAATGTCGTAAAAATTTTAGGTGTTAATGGAGAATACACAAAAGGTGTCGCGTTGGATTTTTCTACTACAACTAAAAATTCAATGTTAGATTGGGCGAACAACAGGGAAAAAGATTTTACGGTGCGAATTACTGATAAACGCATTGAAAAAGCGGAACAACAGCTTTTGTCGATTAAAGAAAAAATGGATAGCGGGAAAGAATTGACTTTAAAGGAAAATTTGAAATATATCAACCTTAACAGGTTAATAAAACGATTTGAACTTGAAACTGAACTAAAAGAAAAAGCGATTGAGTTTTATTTGAAAGATGATGTATTGCAAGCATATTGCCATATATTTCTCGCTGGCGAACTCTTGGATTTTATAAAGGAGTTACTAAATCATAATTATTATGCTATGGCGAAATGCAGTCATAACGATTACAAATCTTTTGATATATTTACGCGCCGACACAGTTTTATAGTAGACCTCACAAACAAAGAATACAATGATTTTGTTGTCAAAGATGAACTTTTTAAATTCGGCGGTTTTGTTGTTGATGGAGGACAAGACTTTGTTAAAATAGTGGCAATTCCGCTTTATTTGTTTCTCGCGAGGGGAGTTATTGCCGGAAACGATGTAAGCGATTATAATCTTAATTTGTTTGAGTGGCAATATGGATTGCATTAAGAAAAGCATTCAATTCTTGAAAACTTATATTTTATAAGGATTTTTAAGTTATCACTTATAACCTTTCCACCAAGAACGTTCGCGACCATATTCATAACGATTGCGTTAAGCGCGGCGGAGTTTTTCTTCAAGCGAGGGAAAAGAAGCCGCGTTACCGGCGAGAGCAATTTCGCGAATTTTTCGATTAATCCCGATTTTTCGCCAATTTTCATCACGCCCGTCCAAAGCGCCATAATTCCGAGCAAAGTTATACACATTTCGACAGCGGATTTCGCGCCGTCAAGCGCGGCTGAGGTTGTCGCTTCCAAATTTCCTGTAAGTATTGCGGTTAGGAACGATAGAAGAATCATTCCCGCCCAGATATAATTCATCAATTTGCATCACCTACTACAAAATATATTCCTATTTTTCTCAAGTATGACAAGCATAATAGTTAAATTTTGATATTTTTTGTAAAAAAATAGATTTTACTGTTGACTTTTTGAAAATTATATGTTATTATAGTTCAGTAATTATTAAA
>Ga0123355_10009624_pt1 | contig 14726 bp, 8 predicted proteins | sample TergutEmb28metaG_3_FD_89872 | JGI IMG/M metagenome (GOLD analysis project Ga0123355, IMG submission 89872) | Embiratermes neotenicus P1 segment gut microbial communities from Petit-Saut dam, French Guiana - Emb289 P1 | ecosystem: Host-associated > Arthropoda: Insects > Digestive system > Gut ...
AGGTGGAAGGGGGGGGGGGGGGGGGGGGCCAGGGCTGCAGCCTGGCAACCTGCCTCCCTTGGGTGTGTCCCAGATTCATTACATCATAATGCAATGTACTGAATTTTTATTGCTGTATGTTCATAATATGTTGGGGTGTCTTAAAAGTTGCTTTACCAAGATCATACTCATGTTACAAGGAAACACTTCTTAATCAACAAGCAACCATCAGCAGGAAGTGACAGTGGCACAACAGCTGATGAAAATAAGAACTTGTTTAACCACCTTGTTTCCAGTTGTTGTAAATAAAAAACAGAATGCATGTGAAAATTATCACAGTCAAATACTTCAGTGGCGTGGTAGAGTAACTTTTAGGACATGTGGTGTTTGAAGGTCATAGAACAAGAGTGTGTGATGTTGTAAACTATCACTCATCTCCATCTAATTCCAGTGATAAGAATGTGTGTTATGTGCGGATGCGAGCAGGTACTTGTGTGACTCAGACTGACCCCACAGACATTTAGGTTCCCAGTGACAAGTATGAAGGTGGTCTGTTCGCTATTTACCCACATGATGTGTCTGGTAGCCCAAGGGAGTTCTATTGTATGTTGTTGAATGTTTAGGCAACAGGTGGTAGGAGAGTAAAGAAATGGTCATGTAGCCAGTGTGTCTACTTTGGACTCAGTGCATTATGAATGTGTTCAACCGATTTGTTGTTTGACTTTTCTGTAAAATACTGTCATCAGTTGATGTAATTTTGGATGATAAAAGTAATGCACTTTTCTGCTAGCATACAGTTGTGTTATTCTGACACACAGGCATTGGTGCCAATAGATCAATTAGCAGCCCACCAGTGCTCGGGTGTCGCTGGGTCTGGTGGGTGGAAGTGCCCGTGCTGTGATGTCGTGAGTCCGACAGCCACTGCCGCTCAGAGACACATGGACTCCCATAGCGGTGTGAAGGCCTTCCGTTGCACCATCTGTCGCTACAAGGGCAACACCCTTCGAGGCATGAGGACGCACATCCGCATGCACTTTGAGAAGCGCTCCACAGACCTACAGGTTTGTGCCAGAACACAATACAAAAGTGTCTGAATGTACAGTAAAGTCTCAAAGTTCATGAATCTCAGTTCTCAGGATTTCAACCTTCCGTGATGACGCATTATAATGTAATGGTTTTGACTGTGCCATCCTCCCCGAATCCTGATATTGCACAGACCAACAGATCATTCTCAGCTCAGTTTTAGTCTCTCCTTCATTATGTGAGGCTGATTGATTGTGTGCACCATAACTCTGGAGTAAAATTACTGATTTGTTTGGTTAATACATACTTTTATGCTTTTTGAGGTTACTTTATGTTTTTGTCACTGGTAGCATAAATTGTTGAAACCAAGGGGTTCTGATGTTCGTGATAGTTTTAGCAGTCCCAGTTAATCATGTACGCGAAGATACTGCTGTAAACCGAGGTTGGGGATTTCACAGGGTTAAGCCTGTGATGTTCTCATTTATGACACCATGAAATTTAGTAGGTGACTAACTGGCAGTTCAGAGTAGTATTCTACCTCCATCTTTAGGTCGACATGTGGAGTTAAGAATGATGCAGCTTGTTTCTGCAGTGTGTTGGTAACCACCTAGGTTTCATGGCATAGAACAGGGTTGACCAACTTTAACCCACAGGAGGGCCACTTAATTCGATAAGGATTTACCTGAGGGCTGCACTTGTATAATATCAAAAAGGGGAGGGATTGAATTAACCATTGAACCATTATTTACAGACAGTAAGTTACGCTAAATGTATGGTTGAATGACAAGGCAGGAGGCCCTACTAAACTCTGTAAAACACAAAAAATGATTAATTTACTGTATGCTGCCTTCAAAGTGATGAGTTATGGTTTTCTAAACATTTTTTCTAGTAATAAAGTTGCCATACTGTATTCAGTAGACATGTAATGTTTGTTACATTGTGGTCCTAAATCTATTTAGGTGACTGAGGGTCCCATGTTGGTCGGCCCTCACATAGAAGAGCACAACTCCATCTGAATGTAACATTTGTTTATACTGATTACTGAACCACAGGGTAGTGTTTGTGTCTACATAACTGGTGCGCCCTAGCTGATGTGATGTCGTGTCCCTGTGTAATAAATGTGGTATGGCAAGGAATACATATTTAAGAGAAGAACATATATCATTATTAGAATTAGTGGCAAGAACATGTAGGAATAATGCAGTTGTAGGTTATGGAATTTGTGACTAATATAAACCCTTTGGAAAAATTAGCATACATCATTGCAGTGGATGTATGAGGGTTGATGCAACACGCCATAATAAATCTGAAAGGCAGGCTGCTTTAAGACAAAGATGGCACATAACAACTGGATCATTCAAACGTAAATTAAGCAAGATTATCACAACGCACAGTCGAGTCATCACTTTTGTGGGTAAAATGTCCTCCCAGTCCAGAAAATCAAAATAAATTGAATGTTTTATCACACCATTTAAGTTAGCTTTCCATACTGAGTAAGTGTTTTAAGTATTTCAGTGTGATAACTGTAATACAGTAGTTGTGAAGGTGGAAATCTTGTCTTTGGCCATTCTTATCACATATGAATATCAGTTCTAAATTATTATTATTTTATGTTCCCAGGAGGAGAACTTTATTGCATGCATCATTGGTGACGATGGAGTGATTGGCAGTCAGCAGCATCCAGTAATTGTTCAGCCCGGAGAAAACGTGATTGCAGAGCCACAGATTTCGGATGGAGACAGCCTTCGGGTGGAGAAGTTCCACTTCTGTGATCTCTGCAACTACAGTTCCACGTACAAAGGCAATGTGGTGCGCCATCATAGGTTGGTTCACCTACATGTGAAGCCTGAATTTGAGAGTTCCACTTCTCCCATTGACGTGAAGATGGGAAGTCCCAGAGACATGTCAGAAGTGGAGGGCACTGAAGACTGTATGAAGCAAGAGGTTGTGACTGTGAAAGAGGAAGCGGGAGGGAGGGCGTATGTTGAGGAAGACAAGGAGGAGGAGGAGTATGTAGAGGTTGAGGAAGACGTCTCAGTGTCTCATCCTTTAGTAAAGGCTGAACCTCTCGTCATCGTGTCTGAAGCAGATGACATAACGAGCAACTCAGTGGATGACAAACCAGGGCTCGAAATGGCTCATCACCGAGATACAAGTGGTAGTGGGCGGTATTACTCGAGCGACACGGATGCACGGGACCAGGTTGAGGGTGATTCACAGGATGTACCACAATCTGCCACCAACAACAGCAAAAAGGCAGGACCCAAATACTGCAAATCATGCGATATATCATTCAACTACTTGTCTACCTTCATCGCACATAAGAAGTTCTATTGTTCCAGCCATGCCGGAGAGACTACCACCGGCGGTGCTGGCGGACGGACAGCAGAGGCCTCGGTTCTTTAAGATCTTCCAGTCACATAACATTGGTAGTAGCTGCAGGTTTCACTGGTACATACAACAGCCAGGGGCTTCTCAACTCTCTTTGATACAGATTGTGATATTACATTCATTTTGATCAATAACTGGACTCTTGAATGTGCATCAGTGTTCTATTACATTGCTGCCGTGTTGGTCATGTTTGCCAAGCAATGTAATAATACATTACTGTTTCCATAATTTTCACAACAATCATCATTTTATATATATGTGTTTCACACTTCAGTTCCAAAACATGGGGCATGAAGTGGGTGAGAAGTTTAATTAAAAGCTGTACTGTCAGATAAATACGTGAAATAATGATGGCATAAAACTTACAGACACATACATCTCTGGCTCCATTTTCACCTGTATGAAGGAGCAGTATTATAGTTGAATAAAAAGAGACCAACTTGATGTCACTTGCTCTATTATTTCTTTATTTAATGCTCAACATGTTTCGGATGTTAATACATCCGAAACATGTTGAGCATTAAATAAAGAAATAATAAAGCAAGTGACATCAAGTTGGTCTCTCTTTATTCAACTATCAAGATGATGCACAGTCCAATAAACATAAAATCAATATTATGTGTGGCTACTTTCCCATACTTTCGGAATTTTTAATTGACAAAAAATTAATAATCGACTCTTTTGAGCCTTGTAATTTTTTTTAGTATGATGATGCTGGGAAATAGCTTCATGGAATTTGGAATATATGCAGTCAAAGGATTATTACTAACTTCATCCAAATCTTACAGTAATATCTGATAATATGAAGAGTAATTTAATATCGGTTCGTGTTTTTCTGGGGTGTGATGCCACACAGGTCTGGCAGATGGGTATCTACATTTTGGATGACCCTTCTTCCTCCATCTTCTTCTACCCTGAAGATTGAGGCAGCATGTTTCTGAGACACATTTGTACCCATGTACCACACTACACTGTGTCCTATCCCAGAAGTTCATATCCTCGGTACTCTGCAGTGTGATAAACCCAGATTTCACAAAAATGTAATATTATAACCTAATTAAATTTATGTGTGGAGTTTTTACAATACAGTTATTTTTTCCTTTGAAGAATAGCAAATTTGATGCACGGTAATTATGATAAGAGAATGTGAACCCCTGTTAATGCTTATGGAGGTAATGTTATGCTAATGGAATGTAAAATCTCACTTATATAATCTCTGTTTGAAGAAGGAAATAAGTACTGAAGGTACATGGAGGAATTTTTAATCCCTCCTGCAGATGTGAAGTTAATAACTTGGTTCTCTGTTGTTCGTTGGCTAAGCATTCGAGTAATGTTCATAGTTAAAAAGAGAAACTCGTCCAATAATTTGTGTCAACATTATTCTTAACTATATGCTCGAACGTGAAATTAACCTTCCTCAGTGGTGATAATATTGTATGGCCAGAAGGATAGACAGGTTTCTGGATCTAGTCCACCACATGCCAGGTGGTGAATTCATCATTTGAGTGGAGCTTGCTTGTAAGGATAAATAGCCTGTAGGCTGAGAAATCAATGGCAGATCTGTAAAATTATGGTGAGATGTTTTGTGGGCTTCCCCCTCTAGTACATTAATTTGATGCTTCTTGAAGTTAGGAAAATACACGATCTAGCAAGTTCACTCCGCAGGTTCACACCAAACAAAATGTACTCTCCATGTTCTAAAAACATGTAATTTTACTGTCATTCGAATTTTTGTTCCGTGGTTTGCGGTCATGTGATGCCATGTAGTTTGATCAGTGTGTTTTGGCAGTAGCTGACAATAGATTGATGCAGCAGGTTCCTGATAAACAGTAGTACCTGTGTACCTAACAAGCAGCATCACATCACAGATCAGTGTTGTTATAGAGTGTCAATGTAGTGCGGACCTTTAAACTTATTTGAAGTTCTGTTTTTATGCTACTGGAAACCTATAACTTGTTTATCTCCACATAATATTTTTTAGTTTGTGGTTTTCCTGTTATAGTATTTAGTATGTATATGATCCCAGCCTGCTTATCTTATTGTTAAGCTTCCCCCATTAAATATATTATAAATTGAGTGTTAAAATTCAGAAAAGCTCAGAGGGTGACATTGGGCTGTCATTTACATGGTTGTGAGTTCATAAAGAGTCAGATGTGCCTGAAGATTTTTTTTGTTTAGGGTTTGAAACTGTTATGTCAGACCCAGACAAACTCATAACATGACATCCCCTCCCAAGGCTTAGAGCCCATGTTGAGCTGTAGGTCATGTCCATTGACTGTCATCCCATCACGAGGTGAAACAATTTATCCTAGGGGTTCCTACATCCCAGGAATAGATTCTGTACCTTTGAATTGGTGGGCAGAGTCCATGCAGGGCAACTAGACCATATTGGGAGGCACTGGACAACCAACCAACCAACAAACCAACCTTCTTTCCTTAAAGTATTTCCTGGACTTGTTTTACATGGAGTAATTTGTGCATTGGTAACATGATAATTGTACATACATTTAAAAATCATAATGGGAAATAGTAAAGGACACAGTAGACCACTGTGAGACTTGACCATCTTGTAGAAGTACAGATCCACACTATGGCACTAAATGGAGGCGAGAGGTTGGTATTTTACCCCAGCCACTTTTCACCCATAGGAAAGGCCCCTGTTGCTGATCATATAAGAGCTTGTTGAGACCCAAAACTGATCTTGATGTGATGATGGTGAAGAGAAATGTGTCAACCCTTGCCAGGCTTCTAACCCTGATTATCCAGTAATCCGGCTAATAGCATAGTTGCTGTACTGACTGATCTACCTGGCTCACATCGGTACACATTACATTTCATGAAAAACGATATTTTTAAACTTTCATAAAAGTTGAAGCCCACTCCAATGAGTTCTGGTGATGTGTGGTTTGACAGGGAAATGCTGTAGTGCTCGAACACCCTTGAATCTCTGTCGTGGCCCTCAATACTTGTATTCATAGAAAAATGTTGTATACGTACCAGAAAATTTGACTGTGTTATTAGAAACAGCTCTTCATTTTGTATGGAGATGTGATGGCATGATTTAGAGTGGGGTTATTCAATTAGCAGCCTATGGGGAAAATTCAGTCAGTTACATGGCTTTCCATGAGCCTCTGCGTAGACAGAGCAACTGACAAGTAATGAGTCTTTATTCTGTTAAATTTGGATTTATAAACTGTTTAATATTCCTTTGTGCGAGATTCGTGTATACTGATTTTAATTTAAACTTTACATTTTAAGTGACGTGTTAACGTAACTAAAGTGTGGAACTATAGGAACTGACCTGCATAATCTGTGGACCTTCCCATGTTGGCCACCTAATTGAATAGCCCTCATTTAGAGTATGAAGGGTGTCATAGTAAAACTATTTTGTTTTGTTCTTAGCAAGAACATAACAAAAATAAAATGATGTTTACTGCAATAGTTAATCTATAATAATACAGTTTTTAAGTTTATATGTTACATATATATAACAACAATAATAATAATATAAATATTTCAATAATTTTCCTTTGTTCTGTACAGTGTCTCTTATATGTTGCTAAAGCAGCAGATGGGAGAAACGTATCGTGCTTGCATTTATAAAACAGCTGTTGTAGCCGATTTGAGGTTTAAGTTTAATTTTTTTTTTTTAAATATAATAATTGATTATATTCCCTGAAAGAGTAATGTATGCATTGTAGGAGTGCTGGGCAGGTTATCATGTCATTGTTTATACGGTGGCAACAGATACCATAATACCAGTCCCCCCCCCCAACCCCCCCAGTCCGATGGAGACAATAAATTATTTATTTGTAATGACCTGTCTTTTGTACACTCCACAGCTTCACTGTTTGCTGTCACCATCCACTCTTCCATCCCAATCACCAGTCACCTGAGCCACTGTGTACTTTAATGTAACCAGGTTATCTCTGTGCATGACTTCTTGGTGTATGGAAGAATGGAGTTGGAGCTGTACACATTCTTAAGCTTGACACTAAATGAAGGTTAGTAGTAGCTCTTGCGTTGTTCATTCTGTGCATTATGAGACATTAAAGCTCTGGTACACCAACAAATGCACAATTTCACAGTGTCAGTATTCTTTGTTACTCGGTTCTTGCATGTTTTGGTGTCGGCATCTTCAGGGAGCTTACGTCAAAATTTCATTAAAACGTGACTGTGAGGGTAGTTGGGTGTTCATGTAGCTGTCTGCCAGTACCCACCATATGGGGATGGAATCCAATATGGATCAGGAAAGGAATGTTTGTAAACAAGAACTAGTTGCAATGGAGACTTACACATCTTTTAATCATAGCAAGAAACAAATTATATTATCACTGTATTAACAACAATTTTTATGTACATAATAACTTTAACAGCAACCTACACTATTGACAGAACAAATGTTTGTTTACTGTGAACTGTTTATTGCTGTATGTTTTAATGAAAATTTGGTGTAAACTCCCTGAAGATGGCGACATCGAAACATGTAGGAGCTATGTAATAGAAATAATACATAGATTTATAGAATTGTGCATTTGTTGGTGTACCAGAGTTTTAAAAAGTGGCTATTAGCATTGGTCATTTTGCCACCGGTGAAATTGACCCGTTGGCCATTGAATTGAAAGTCAGGTGCCTTGAATAGTGAAATACATACATTGCTCCTGCTGGAAGTCTAACCACAGTCCCTCAATTGATAATAGGTATGCTGGGCAGTGACTGGCATATTGTCCTGGAATTTGATTTGGAATTCCTACATTGGGTACCCACACTTATTTTTGTTGATGGATCCATAATACCACTTCACTTCAAAGAACAGTGGTTGCTTTCCTTTTTTGTAACGTTCGCTGCCTGGACCACGTATCATGGACCTCAAATTCCAAGAGGGTTTTTCTTGCAACTATCCTGTATATACTAGCAACCTAATGAGAGGGATCACCTTTGAAGTGGTAACCCTGACCAGCTGTATTTTCCGGTCAGCAATGCTGCCACTGTTAAAAAGATTTATGTCCAGTGCTGCTGTCACTTTTCCCCAGGTGTTTTCGGTGTCTTTGAAATCTTCGTCCCTTCAAGGTGCACTGTTATTGTTTGAAAACTGTAGAAGTCATTGGCAGCAAAATTAAGTGAATAAGTGGGATGTTTCAGTCCAACAGTAAGATCAGTTTGCTACAATATGCTCGATAGTGCACGATCAGTTGCAGGTGTCGTGCAAACAGCTATTCTAACCTCGTCTGTATTTCTACATAATAAGTCTAGTTGGTTGGTTGGCTTTGTGAATTCAGGATGAGCAGTACCCATCATATTGAAGATGGTGACAAGCATCTTCATTTCAATTCCGTAGTGCTTTTTTTATGTTTGAGCTGCTGGTGTTGCCTACTGTATGCTTTGCAGTTTGCTTTCTGGGCCATTGAAGAAATGGTGTCATCTTGAGTAACATTTTTCTTTGGAGGAGGAGAAGAAAATGCTTCGACAATTCTATTATCAAATCGGAACACACTTAACAAGGCGCCTAAATCCCCCCCCCCAAGTGCTCAAATCTTATCTTTAAATTTGTCCCGTAATTTCTTCGTCGAATTTTTGAGCCATCGCTCCGATATTTCGACGTCGATATGAACAAAGAGGATTGTGAAAATTTTCAGAATCTTTGTCATCTCTGTACTTTTTCGGAGGTTTGTTTCTTTCGATATCGACCCTCTTTGAGAAGTTTATGCCACTCGAAGACCCTTGATTTTTTTCACAGCTTTTGTGCCTTGTGCTTCAGGCAGCATTACACGTGTTTCACTTGTACTGTTTCCTAATTTCACTTAAAATTAAACGTTAGTTGTTTGCTGTACGTTACGATGACTATCGACAACATACGAACACATACGGCTTGTGTTTGCCACAGCGTTGACAGGTGGCGCAGAAGTGTTGAAATCGCAGCATCCGGAAGTTTTAAAGTGCATTATTTGGGCACGTGTAATAAAATACGGCCCAGAAGGCATTCCAGGTACTTGATAGCCACACCTCATAGGTTAGGAAAAGTTTTGTGTTGTGTCCTTGGAATTTTGGGCCTTTCAGCTGTTACTGTGAAAGCGTTCACCAGAAATGCTTATGATTTCCTTTATTAGTAGCTTAAAAATAAAAATATATTTCTTCTTTTACAAAAATTACGCTTACCTGACGACCGAAAGGTGAAAATTAAGACAGGCCATCAGTGACATTATTATATAACGCAATGCGCCTTGCACGATAGTTACTTGTAATATCTACACTTTATATAATGTTTACCTTTGTCAAAATTGTCCAGAAATTAACATATAATTAATTTTTACCCATGAAGACCTACGCATCCTTTCACCGTCGGAAGCTGAACGCTTGTTGGGATGTATTTTATGTAACGTTGGCATGACAAAACTGGACGATACATGAGACATCTGACGGACTTTCCTGAAATCTAGTCTGAAAAATGAAGTGGTGGATTTGTTACGAGTGTGATGTTGCTGATGCTGTTTGAGGATTAAAAAGTAAGTAGCATTCATTCTTTTGGATTAACTGTATTCTTAATATACTTATGCACGTCTAGGATTTTCGTTTCATAAACTGCTGTTGGTCCCGAGAGTCCAGTGAAAATATATTGAATTTGGAATTTTGGCGCCAGTGCCTTCAAACAAAATGGTAAACTAAGAAATGTAAGAGCTTCGTCGACGCACAGGGGTAGAAGCTTACCTATGACACGAACCACTGTAGATTGTTCGGAAATAGCCTTTGAGATTTGAGGTTTTCATAGTGGCGTTGTTGAAGATTTCAGTCTTCGGTATATGATGCCACGGGGTATTTGGTATACAGGTACCTCAGTTTTGGAGAATCTTGCCGGCTGCGACTGCTTAATAGTGCAAGAGAATGCTATCCGAAAAATGGAGACACGCCATCCGAAACTTTGGTACCAGACTATCAGTCTACACAGCAACATATCCAAGAAGACTGAAATTTTATGACCTACGTGTATGTCAGTATTTTTAATTGTGAATTTTCATCTTTTGATTCATTCGTAATTAATCTCATGACTTTTTTCTACTGCAGAGGTTGTGTAGTTTTGTGGGCTTGTTTTAAATTGTCAGGTTCATTCTCATGTTTATGTGCCAGTAAATCAAAGCTCAGCTCCAACACTTTCTTCCCCATTTCAAATCATTTGATACAACAAGCTTCAAATATTTTATATAATGAACAAAATAATCTTATTAACAATTATATTATCATTATTAGTGCATTTTTTGTTGGCACACGTGAATGGGCTTCATGCATTTTTTGTGTAACATGCTTTGTTATGTATGCAATAATTTGGCCACTAGTAAAACTGACCAGTACATTAGTTTGGTATGTCCCATATTCCGCGCATTGAATAGATGCACAAAATATATTAAATACCATCAAATGCACTGTAATCTTATCAATGTACTCCTACTGTATTATGGTGACCAACATGTTTCGGCCAGTCATCTGGCCATCCTCAGGGTGATTTCTTTGAAAACAATACAATAGTAATTACATTGCGCCTGAATCACTCCGAAGTGTTAAAAACCCATATAATTGCTGGATAGAATTCACTGTTGAATAATACAATAAAATATGGATGACTATAAAAATGCCGAAATTTAAAATTATTTGGAGTGTGTGGAGGTGTTCACCATCCAGACTATAACATCACCCAACAATTAGGGTTATAATTAACCACATATATCTGCTATATTCATCACTCAACGCACTCCAAATAATTTTAACTTCCGATATTTTTATTGTCATCCATACTTCATAATTCAACCATTAATTTTAACCAGCAAATTATTTGGGGTTTTAATACTGTGGAGTGATTCAGACACGTTTTAACTACATGTGTAATCTTCTTCTCAAATAAATCACTCTAAAGATGGCCAAGTAAGTGACCGAAACATGTTGGTGACCACAATGCAATATAAGTACATCAGTCAAATTAAAGTACATGTGTTGGTCTTTAATGCATTTTTTTCCGCCACCATTACATCTTTGCCAACATAAAAGTAATGAACGCATTCTTTTCTATCCAACAGATCACCTGGTACTGACAGGGCCATTAAATCAAAATAGATGGGATAAATGAGACTTGTAGCATGCATAGTGTAATTTGGAAGTGCCTACAAAATTCTGGTGAAATATACTGACATTTTGATAGTGTGTAGACAGAGTGATTATAACCTGGGCAACTGGGGTTCGATTCCACGCAGGAGCAAAACATTCGTTTCACCGAATTGGGACTCTGGGAAATCTGTTTTAAAAGAATGACATCGGTATTAGGTCTGAAACTGCGGGATAATTTTGTAGTTTTTAGATTTTTGACTCCCAGTTGTTCTGTATGTATTGTAAAATAGTTATTAATTGCCATTAACACATTTATATTAATTGTGTTATATACATATTGGGCTACATGTTTCAATGTGGTCGTCTTCTGGCTGTCTAAATACATAAAACCAAAACTGAATTTGAAAACATAATTTATGGGGTTAGATTAAGAGTTAAATTTGGATGTTAACACAATGAAGGTAAATAATTTTTTTAAACACAAAATATGTATAGCATTTATTGTAAGAATTGTCAGTGTCGCTGCTTGTTTTCATATAAAGCGGCGTCTTTTTGTGTGCCGTGTGATGGTACGTGAAACCTATCTCTTGATACGTTGGTATGGAACGTATTGTGTAAATTCGGTCATATTGTTTCGAGGAAGTTTTGTTTCCGATGTGTGTGTGTGTGTGTGCTTGGTGTCAGGAGACCCATTTTGTAGCATGTGGTTAGCTGTAAGTTGACCATCCGTGTTCTGTGCGAGTACACACAGGTTATCTGACAATACCATTGTCACGAAAGTTAAGGTCAAGTGGGTAGCTGTACTAAGGAAGCCAACGGTATATGGAGAATTAAAACAAACAAGGAGTTGGACGAATTTATTAAACACCGGAACATAATAAATTATGTTAAAGCCCAAAGACTGAGTTGGTTTGGAAACATAAACAGAATGCCCGAAACTAGCGCAGTAAGAAGAATACACAAATGGAAACCATTCACTGGAAGACCCTAATCTGGATGGGAAGATGATGTCAGGAATGATCTGAAGAAGACGAAGCTTACGAAGTGGGCAGAACAAGTCCAGGATCGCCGTAAATGGAAGGATATTGTTGAGAAAGCTAAGACTCTATCAGAGTTGTAGCGCCATAGAAGAAGAAGAAGAAGAAGAAGAAGAAGAAGAAGAAGAAGAAGAAGAAGAGTAGCTGTACTGCTGCGTGTTCTGGAGGCCCCAGGTCCAAGTTTTGGCCCGTAAATCAATCGCCTTATTTTGAAGTATTGTGGTTCTTCTCACTTCCATTTAAATGTTGGGACATTAGCATCCCACAAATTATGTTACAACTGTTAGTTAACACCGTCGCCACATAGAGTGAGCTGCCGGCAGCGTCATTAATTGAAGCGAAAATAAATTAAATCCTCAGTAATTTCCTCTCCTGTACTTCCGATTCTCTATCATCTGCTCTTTTTTCCATGGCGCAACAACCCCCCATTGGGCAATTGCCTCATTTTCGAGGCTTCAGTATCACATTAAGACACACCACGCTCGGTAGGAGTCGTCTGGAAGAGTGATCAGCCCGACGCAGAGATCTATATCTGATAACAAACAACACTCGCAAAAGACAGGCATCCATGCTCCCGGCGGGAATGGAACCCCCAATTCCAGCAAGCGAATGGCCGCAGACCCACGCCTTAGACCGCGCGGCCGCTGGAGACGGCTCTTCTCTGTTACACTCTCCCAAAATATGTCTTCTGTAATCAGTGTCTGAGAAGGATGGTGGGTTTATGAAACAGTCTGTAGTCACAGATTGCACCAGATTCTCGTCTCCAGATGGAAAGTTAGATTGCAGTTGCCTGTGACACAGTTAGGGCCCGAGGGCAGATGAGGGAACTGTGAAGTTCGATCGAACGGGATTTAATCAGGCTAACGAATTTGTTTACAGCCTGTTACTGACGTAGTGTTGTTCATCGGGACGTGTTCTTACACATCACTGGCTGTAGCTATTCTACATTAGGTGCCTTTTAATGTACCGGAACTGTAACAAACTTTGAATTTTTTTTTTTTCGTGATTTTTCTTTTAAGCAATGAAACACTGGGGTACTGACAAGCTAGAACGTGATCGTGCATTGCCGTCCTGTGAGGCAAAATATAATATTCACGCATTCTTTAGACGGTGATTCGGGAGTAGTCCGCCAGACTTCGTGGTTGTGCTGATCACGCGATCACAAGTAAGATGGATGTTGACATGGGTCCAATTCAAAAGGTTTCAGGAATCCCTGCTGTTTGAATATCATATGTTTACCAGCAATGCAGGTTTAGGTAATAGGTCTCCAAACAGCGACTCGTGGTCACGTTTGTAAATTTTGAATATACTATAAAGTTACACAATAATTTTGGTCAGCTATAAAGCTACCACTTGGCCCATTGTCATATAAAGTTTGGAGTCCCAAAGTTTATTTTCTTTTTTTACAAAATTTTAATTTAAGGCCAAAGGTAAATCTTATATGATAATGAAGCGTGATAGGTAAATTGTTAATTTCGACCTGCGACATAATTTCACACGTTAGCGCGGACATTGTTGGCATTCACCGTAATAATTCATCGTTAGAATGAATCTGTACTCAAGATCATTTCCTTAGTAGCAGTCCCCTCTTTCTTTAAATTTGAAGTCAATGTTTCTAAGCCCCTTTAAAGACGAAAGTTAACCTAGATTATATGTAAACACTCCGTGTTGCAGGCTGAGGCCTGCAACATGGATACCACTCCAACCCAACCACACCGAAACTCCAACAAACATCGAACCAAGAACAATACGACCAATGTGGTAATTCAACAGAATAGTCGCAAGCTCCTGATGTAGGATATATTAATGTCCGAAACATGTTGAGCACATAAGAAGTGAAATAAAATAGCAAGTGACATCAAGTTGGTATTTTATTCTTCAAACATTGAGTTAGAAATGAGGTTATTTTACTGCTAGTCAAAAATAAAAAAAGGCAGCACTGATATTTCGTAATCGCAATGTAAATATAACGTACGGGCGCTGTACAGCTGCAACATAAATGCTCTTACATTCAGTTGTTTAGGGATTAGGTAAACTGGATTTTGATATATGATATTTCTTTACTGCAATTGGGTGTCCACCCGGTGGCAGTGGTCGGTAGACTTGTACAAACATAGGAAAGAGACAGCACAAAAGGAGAAACAATACAAAAAAAAAAAAAAAAAAAACAAAAAAAAAAACAAAAAAAAAAAAAAAAAAAAAAAG
>Ga0123355_10009625_pt1 | contig 14726 bp, 13 predicted proteins | sample TergutEmb28metaG_3_FD_89872 | JGI IMG/M metagenome (GOLD analysis project Ga0123355, IMG submission 89872) | Embiratermes neotenicus P1 segment gut microbial communities from Petit-Saut dam, French Guiana - Emb289 P1 | ecosystem: Host-associated > Arthropoda: Insects > Digestive system > Gut ...
AATAAAGGACTTGCTCCCTATATCGTTTATAATAAGTACCTGCTTTACAGTAATTGTTCAAATTGTCCTCCACCAGCTGCAATGCAGTTTTCGGCACGCATCAAGAGGGATTGAGTAGCGGAAACAATGTTGTTTGGATGCTTGCTTATATGTTCTGCCGCTGCAAAAATACGATCGCGCAGTGCTGCTCGTGAATCGACCTTACTCTCATACTCTGTCTTCATGTGGCCCCAGAGGTAATAATCAAGAGTCGTAGATCTGGCGACCTCGGTGGCCATGCAATGGGCCCACCACGACCTAACCAGCGGTTAGGGAAGGATTCATTCAAGTAGTCTCTCACGTGTCGAATGTAATGTCGGGGAGACCCATTTGGTTGGAAGTACATTTGGCTCCGTATCATTAACGGAATGCCTTCCAACAAACTTAGTAACTCATTCCGCAGGAAGATTACATACGCATTTCCCGTTAAATTGTTGTCAAAGACAAAAGAACCGATCAACTTGCTACCATGCACACCACACCATACATTCACTGTAAATCTCCTTTGGAAGTTCGTTACACTTGTCTCATGTGGATTATCGTGGGACCACGTATGTACATTTCGTAAATTATTTACACCGTCCCGCGTAAAAGACGCTTCATCACTGAATAAAATGACGCTTAACAGTTCGGGATGAGTCTTCCTCATGTAAAGTTCGCCACATGTGCATACGTGATACGCCGATGCGAGAGGCCATTCTACAAGTGGACAGACGTGGACTTTTCTAAACCATCTGAAGAATGTTCTCTCGTGTGTTAATCGTTCGTACCACCTCCCTTTCGGACTGCAAAGAATCACTCGGAAGAGAATCAGTATCACGCAATGTCTGGTGAATTCGCGTAAATACACTTCGAGACGGAATCCTTTCGATCGGGAAAACGACTTTGATATTCTTGAACAGCAGCACCTGCATTGTCATCTCAAAATCCATACACAAAATGCATGTCACAATATTCCACGTGAGAAAACACAAAAGGCATTTTAGCAACCCCGTACAACTAACCTGCCAACCATTCAAAAAGCAGCCTAACCTGCACTGCATTGCAGTGCAGTTCATTGGCCAGAATAAGCCGAATTCCCGAAATACGACACCACACTCAGGGTCGGAAATGGATAAGATTGTTAGCTGACAGGTACAGTGCCTGGGCCCGCAAGAAGACCACACTTTTCTCTGGCCATTATCTCCGTAACCGTTCAACGTTGGACACAGGTGTTTTGGATTATATCGGTATACATTAACATAAGGAACACCCTCCCGAATTCTGGCACATTCCTCCTGTGACACCCTGTATATATATATATATATGTGTGTGTGTGTGTGTGTGTGTGTACAGATTGTCACAGGAGGAAAGGTCAATATTCTGGGAACTCATAGTATCGATAATTCAAAGCAAAATTGTTTATATGAACATATGTCCTGTTCAGCACGGTTTCCGAGATAGAGCTATTTGAATGTACAACCGCAAAATTGTCGATAAGAAAGAGATATTACGTGTACGTACTGTTTCTAATACCGGTATTTATTGTTCAAGTAACAGAGTTGGTACAGTTTATAATAAAAGTTCTAAAATTCCACCGTCAACATCAATGCACTTTGCAACTCGAGTGAAGACATGGCGTGTTTTCGTCTGAGTGCGTCTTGACATTCCTTTATGCAGACGATAACATCCAGTATGTTAACAAGCAGTTCGTCTCGTGTATCCACATTTTTTCTGTACACTTCACTCTTCATCAAACGCCATAAATAAAAATCTAACGGGTGGTGGTGGCCAGTTAATGGTACTGCCTCGACCGATCCACCTATTCGTTAAAGTGTCATTGAGATGTTGCATCATATGTTGGGTATAATGAGAATGGGCTCCATCATGCTGAAAGTACGTAACAATCCGTGTAGCCAAAGTAACATCCTCTAGTTGTTTTGGTAATTCATTTTACAGAAATTCAAGGTAATTTTGTCCTGACATACAATCGTCTAAAATAACGGGACCAATCAACATGTCATCGATCATAATGCAAGAAGGGTTATTACGCTAGTTCTTTAACACGGCCAAGAATTTCGAACCTGTGGATCCTTATACCGAACCTAAGTATTATGGAACAGACTGTATATCAGCTGATGGGCGAGCCAATTTTCTGGAATGCTGCGAGGAGCAAACGACAACATTTTCCGCAATAAAAAAGTGCTATTGGCCTATCGCATGGACGCTCATATTGTACTGAGTGATGCATGCTGTGCTTTTCGAAATTTCTTTTTGAAATTGGTGAAGAAGGATCCCTTTGTGCAGGCTATTACAATATCATCAATTTCAAATAAGGTATTCCGGTTTATGTTTCGGAAACATGATACTCTAGGTATTACACTGAGAAGGGTTACCATACGGGACACCACTAGTCTGATGAGCCTATTCAATGGCTGGCGTACATTGATCACACGAGGAACAATTTGAAACATCCTGGTAATGATGGGAAGTACATTTGACTAGGGTACGAAACGTGAAAGATGAAGGGTATTTTCCAGAGAAAAATGAAGTATTTTGGTACTTTGGATGTTTTTCGCATGGGGTCCTTGCATCGCCAATCTACGTAAACCATTGGCAACACTGACGAAACAATGCTGAGTCGGTATGTGAAAAATATTGCATTGTTGCAATCAAAGATTAGGTTATAATGGTTTCGATCTGCGGGTGCGGGTTTAAAAAACTACTTCGCGAAAATCCAAGGCGTATTTCGTATTCCTATTTGAAAAATTCTTCCTTTAACGTTCTGGATGCCTTGTAAGGGGGTAGAGCTGACGCCACCAAGATATGGTACAGAGTTAAGCAGAGGTAAGGAATCCGCTATGTGCATATTATTAGTCTGTACTCCTACATTTGTAAATATGACAAGTTTCGTTTGGTTCACCCAACAGTGTAGGTGGGTGCAGACTGTCCTCCTCTCTACTTGGATAGGGAATGGATCACAAAAAGTAAGGTTCTACCTCCTAAGTCACTGTATCATCCAATTCTTCCGTACAAAAGCAACTCCAAGCTCCCTTGTGTTCTGCATGAGCAGACACCATGAACCATCAAGATTGAACACACTCTAATAAGGAGCGGTGTATTGAAGGAAAATGGATAGTGGATGAAGTTCGCAAAGCCGTAGAAGTAGCCTATGCGTTAGTGGACGCGTATAAATTTTGGAAATATTCTCTAACGCGCCTTAATAATTGTAACAATTCAGGAGATATATTGAGTGTGTTAACATTTTTCTAAAATTAAAACAAATAATCTGGCTAACCATTCTTGGTTCATAGTGAGGACGACAAAGACATATATTGAGGACTACCGGCGCGCAGATTGAATTGCTCTAGACAAGGCGCCCATTTACAAAAACGCAGTTAACAGGATTTTGGCTAAGCTGAAATGAAACTCATTGTGGAACAAATGTACAAAAAAAACCCACCAAGGCCCAGACAACTCTTAAGTTCGGGTACTGAGGTTAGAAACTGAATATTCCAGAACGATGAATTGGCGTGGGTATCCAGGAAATATTCACGAGAAGAACGAGGCCGCAAGAAAGGATGTTAACGTGGCAGTTGCTGCTTACTTTCCTAGCAAATTTCGACTTAAACTATAAGAGTACCTGAGATATTTTGGCGAGTCTGTGTTGTATTGCGATACAGGCTCGGTAATCCAAATTCAAAGATTAAATGAAACTCGAAAAGTGAAAACAGGGTATTATCTGGGCGACCTAACAGACGAGTTGGAGGAGTTTGGCTGTCTCCTAAATCGAAGAGTTTGTGTCGGGTGGCACCAAAAACTATGCATTCTCTGTATTTTGGCCCTCAAAAAGAAAACACGATATATAAAGCGAAGGGTATAACTTCGAATTATGAAAATTCAAAGTTTGTAAACGTCACTATTCTCAGGGGCATGATTCTAGAAGACGACACAAATTTGCATGTTCACAATCCAAAAAAGATTAAATGAAAGCATGGTATTATCTGCACGCGAAAGAAAGGAGTACAAAGTTATCTTTAAGAATCGCCGTTTTCTGGACAACTTTCCCATTTTAGGGGCATAAATTATGTTTCTATTAAGGCTGTGATTAGTTGTCAACATTTTTTAAATGTGACTATGAATAGCAACAATTGAATTTACTTAGTACTTGATTAACTTATTGAGTCTGTGTATGTGATAGGTTATTTTATTTACGCATAAATAGAAGTGTCGGTTTGTCTTAAAGTTCAATTTACAATATGACGCAGAATCTGCAACTTTCATTTATATTAATCGTTGAAGGACAGAGCAGTTGAGGCTAACCTACATTCGTAATACGACTGATATAGCTAGCGCGCACGAGCGGTTTTTTTGCCGCAGAGGTGGAACAGCCGCAGCGGCTGCTGAAATGGAACAGACTGTTTTAAATGGAAGTGAGCGCATGGACGGTTGTTTCACCGCTGCGTTTAAAGAAACGCAACATACTTAATTTCCCGTGCGTTGCGGTGGCCGTACTGCGGTTGGAGGTGGCAATGGAACACGAAAGAACATGACTGCTTGCTCGCACGAGCGGCAAAACCACCGCACGGCCACCAGTCTTCGTCTGCCGTTCCAAGCAAGTGCAAACGACATGGAACTAGACTTCAAGAATTTTCACAGTGAGAGATTAATAACAGAGGTGGAGAAGAGGCCGGCACTGTAAAATAAGGCGACACCAGAATAGTGACAAACACTGCAAAGAAAAACTTTGGATAGAAGTTTGTGAAACTGTAGTGTCGAATTGGAGCCGAATCGACACAACAGCAAGAGTGGCAACAGGTAAAAAGTGCAACAAACCATTTTATGTTCACTGCAATTTCTTTGTAGAAAGAGCAAAAAATAATTTTAGAATCCTTTTGTAAACTTTGACAGAATTACGTAATAATACAAAATACAAGACATCTTGTAGCCAGCATGTGAAAGTAAACCTCATTAATGTATAATAATGCCATGTACTGTTTTGCAGTTGAAATGCGTTTGTCCTGAAAAAGTATGAGCATTTTCTGTGTTTGTAGTACAAGGTATTTTAAACCTTTTCGTACTGCCAAGGAACAGAGCCTAGTGGGGGGGGGGTAAAATATTCCCCAAAGTATTCTCTCACGTAAATTGAACGCAGTCTCTCTGACGAAACAAGTTGCGTAGTATGCAAAAAATTTTAACTGTTACACTGCAGAAATCTGGGCGAACGTCAATCGCACGGCGAAAAATTCTCCATTTATTACACAGAATGCCAAATTCCATTCCACCATTCTTCATATCCGAGTTAATCTGTAATTATATATACGTCAGGCAACATCCAAATTTCTGCTAGGGTATGGTCGTAGGAAATGTTGTGACAGAGCAAACGCCTCGTCTCCTACAATAATAAATTGCATAGGTGTACTATTATCTTCATTAGGCAGCGGCCTTGGACTCGGAATATTTAAATGATTTCCTTCTTATTTTTTTTTACAAAAGTTAGAATTCTTAAAGTTGTTGCTGTCATTAGATGCACCATACACTCCTACATCTATACTAATGAAGCAGTAGTCTGCGTCGACTAAAGCGATGAGGACTTGAAAAGAATTACTTCTAGTTGACAAATAGGGATCCACTGTTATCAGGCTTGCACATCCTCATGTCCTTAACGTCAACTGCACCCAGGCAATTTGGGAAATTGGTTCTCTCATAAAATTCGTCTGCTGTAAGTAGCCAGTCCTCGCTTTTCTGTGATTTAAACGCATCTCGCAGACATTCCCATATTGCTACGTATGTGTCTCGCACAATCTCGCGAATTTTTGTGACTCCAAGCAGGTATTCGTAATGCAATGAATGGAAGCTGTTGCCAGTAGCGAGGTACCTGGAACTAAAGAACAATATGATCCTATAATTCTTAATTTTACTTTCAGGCAATTAAATTCAACGGAAATGGAGAAATAGTCGAGATAATTTCCTAAAAGAACTTCAGTTGAAACAGAGGGTGACATCAGGGCAAGGGGCAAGAAAAAGGCGAAAGTATATTTATTTTGACCAGCTCCTGTTCCTCCTGCCGGTAATGCAACAACGAGATACATCAGGCAATATCACTCCTCCACCAAGTGCTAACGAGAGTGAGCCTCAAAATATAACGACAGGAAATTAATTGGGAGAAGGTTCGCTTGCAAAGAATGCTACATACTACAGGAACAGAAGAAGCGCTCCAAAACAACGTATGAGGAACCATTATTGGAAATAATTAAACAAAAATTTAGAGATGATATTTATGAAGACAAATCTTTTTTAATGTCTCTGGTACCGTCATTCAAAAGGATGAACGACGAACAGACATTAGTAGCGAAGGTGGAATTTCTAAATGTTATGAGGCGCATAACATTTTGTCAACCTCTCTACCATGTTAATAATCCACGTAAGTTTCAGTCTTATTCTAATCTGCCTGGTCCATCTGCACATACTTCAACTACTGGAACCCTCCTCACTATTAAAATTCCTTCCGAAGCACATCACAAAATTTGTAACGACTTGCAACATCAACACAATCAGTTCATTCAAAATCCTTATTCCTAATTCACGCCCAGTCCACAGCACTCTACTTTTACCAACAGCAGTACCCTCTTGCACATATGTCGCTCACTGATGGAAAACTAACAGATTCCGAACTATATGAGCTACATTAGATATTTTGTAGATGTATATCCTTATCTTTGTAACAAAACAAATAAAAAAGCATGTTTGAGTGCCACAACGAATATAAGACAAGTATCGCACATGGTGTTGTATTGATGTGATTGATATAATAAAGGATAAATAAGAAAATATGTTAGTGTTCTTACCTTCGAGTTACGGCCAGTCTTTCTTCTGGTGGCACAGATGCTCTCAACACAGTATTTCGGTAGGTAATTTTTGGTCTAATCATGGATAAAAGATCGTCGAAACTGCTGCAAGTCATTCTGAAATAAACAAAGAATTTTTTGAATAGATACGCAAGTCTTCATACAATTTGTGGAACTGCCTTTTCAGTAGTCCATGACTTACAAGTGGATTTATCCAGAATCTCCTTCTTCTCTTTGCCCTCGTTCTTAGCACAGCAACCGACTCGACAAAATCGATAACGCAAACACTGACAGATAGTGAGAAAAATGTGAGTACGCAGCGTTTTTTCGCCGTCCTTGCGCATAGACAAGAAAAACTCGGCCGCTGCGGCTGTTTCGCCATTGCGGCAAAAAGCGGCTCTTGTGCGCTAGCCCTTAGAATGCAGGGAACAGCTTTGAGACACAGTATATGAGAATATTGTGTGGTGTGATATTGAAAACACCGGCGGCATCACCTCAAAACGTTTCATTCGTTAAAGGCGTACCAGACATTGAAAGCCCCGAAAATATAACAAGATTTATAGTGTTGGATGATTTGATGGACACATTCTAGTCCAAAAAAGTTCGCAAATTGTCTCCTAAATGGACGCATCATAGTAGCATTAGTCTTGTTCTAATTACACAGAACATATTTCATCAAGGTTTTTCTTCACGTTATATTCCTCTAAATAGCAAGAACCCCACCGATGGGACTCAAATTGTGCACTTACCCCGGCACATTCACCCAGAAAACATTTTTAAACCTGCTCTGGTACCATGGGGTCTATTCGACCCCATCCTCTTTGTCTCACGTTTTTTTAAACTGTAACGAATATTGACCTCGCCTTTAAGTATTTTTTCGTAAGGCCTTCCTAACAATGTCACAAACAATCGCTAGTTTTTGTGTCTTTCCGTTTATTTTTTATTTACTTTTACTTCCGCTTGGGGTCAAATGGACCCCATAGTACCTTCCATGTAATATAGATAATTGTCTGCAAAATGCAGAAAACGCAGTATGTGTAAAAATCTGTCATGTGTCATGTTCACGCCGTAAAAATAGTCTACCATTTAGAGTTATAAACAAAGCTAGAACGCATTAGTCAGCTGTGGGAAAATGTGCAGTTGCTCTGTGTAAGACATATAAATCGGTGTATTGTGAGGGAATCATTCTGGGTACACAGAGAGAAGAGTGGCCTTCAAGAGTCCTGCAGCATAAAAAACTTATGCATTGGTTTCGTATAGGGTAAACAAAATTCCTCCCACCATCGGCGCACTGTTTGCGACGTCTTTACCAGTCCTTAGGTCTCACTGCGCGACGTGTGTAGAAAGAGTTCGGTGGCAAAGGGATCATGGCAAGACGATGGGGATGGTCTTGCAACGAAGTTTTCGTGTGTTTGGATGTGTTAAGTAAGGAACAGGAAACACGCCTAACCCTTCAGGAACATGATGATGATGATGGATGTGTTAAGTGACGTCGATAGTGAACATGAGGTCGATATTGAAGATACTTTGAGCTGGGATGAAAGTGACCCCGAGTCCAAAGAAGTGTCAAGAGTCCTACAGTGAAATAAGTGAAAGTGAATCAGATTCGGAAGAGAAGCAAGATGGTGACAGTGGTGGAATTCTTTGAAAAGATGGATATGTGTGGTCGCAGAAGCCAAACGCTGTCAGAAGAACACCAATGCGCAATATTGTCAAAGAGAAACGAGGACCTAAAGGGAATGGATGTCAAGCAGACACATCATTGAAATCATTTGAGTTATTTTTCGTTGATGCCATTATAATAAAGTTTGTGACATGGACTAGCCAGAAGATTGAGGATGTGAAAACCAGTTACACAAGCAAACCTGGATTTCTATACAATACCACCGTGACAGAAATTCGCGCACCCATAGGCATCCTGCTGTTCTTGGGCGCTACAAAGAGCTCCAAAGAAAGTACTGCAAGCATTTGGGCGAAAGATGGTACTGGCAAGCCAATTTTCATAGCAGCAATGAGTCAGAAGCGTTTTTTGTTTCTTCTGTATTGCTTTCGCTTTGATGATTCAACTACGAGGGCCCTGCGAAGAGCCGATGAGAAGTTGGCACATACTCGCAACATACATGACAAATTTGTCATAGCTTGTGAAGCAAACTACACTCCAGGAACTGGCTCCACAGTTGATGAATCTGTCCATTGATTCAGAGGAATGTGTAGTTTCAAGGAATATATACCAAATAAACCGAGTAAATATGTTATCAATGTTTATATATCTGGCTGATAACAAAACCTTCTACTTGGTTTCTTCCTAAATTTACACGGGAGCTGGCACTCATGCACCCGGATTGCCAGTCCCAACCCAAGTTGTTCTGGATTTGGTTTCGTCAGTTCCGGGAACAAGCAGAAACATTACCACTGATAATTATTACACGTCAATTCCTCTCGTCAAGGAGATGAAATCCCGAAAGCTCACTATGTTTGTCACGATGAAAAAGAACAAAGCGTGCATTCCACCCAGCTTTTTGGCGAAAGCAGACGAAGGAACAGTTCAATACGCATTTGACAATGCAAACAATTTCACTCTGATGTCCGTTGCTCCAAAGAAAAAAAGAAGGTCGTCTTCCTGTCCACTATACATCCACGATAGATATGTCTTCAAGCAATTTAAACCCTTCAAACATTTACTCTGTCTAGTAAAAGAAGATTAGTCTCAGGGCCACAATTACTCAACGCCCTTTTAAATTTAAAACGGGTGATCTTGTAATGATAACGAAAAGAGTTATCGTTTTCCAAGCGGTATAAATGAACATTTTCTACAGAAATATATCCGATTGTCAAGGTTATTCAGCCCATACCAAAACCTTTTAAAGAACTCTCAGACTTGGAAGCTCGTCTTATTGAAGGCCATTCTTACGATAAAAGGCATGTCAAGGAAACCGTACAATTCCAAACCCAGCTCCAAATAGATAAATCAGTACGCAACCGTAATATAAACAGTAATAAATAACATCTTGTGAAGTGAAAAGGATACGAAGAAACTTGGGTTAGCGCCTCTGATAACAAGAAAATATAATCGAACTCTTACGTAACAGTGCCTTCAAATATTTCTGATAATGTTTTCCTCACAATACAATTGCCTATTTTAGAACCAAATTAGCCACTCTTTTCGAGTTTGAAACTGACAAATGGGAGGTTGGCAAGTTGGAAATATATTATGCGAGAGGATACAAAAACGCCTGCTATAAAATACCTTACGTTTATATTCAACGCAATTAGTTTTCGCGTAAAAGAATTCGAATCTCTGATGGCGTCGCAAATATAACACGATTTTTCAAATCGCCTAACAAGAGTGAACAGTTTATCACTATTTTTATCGAGTTGCTAAACAGTTATTTACCCCCTCATGCGTTAATGACTTAGTAAGTACGTGTCATGTGCAAAATTCATTCCACATTAATTAGGGTAAGGTATCTCAATTTCCGGTCAAAGTTTATAACGGTGTTGAAGATTTAGTTGAAACAATTAAGACCCCATCTGATTGCCTGCCTCTAAGAGATAATTTTGACCTTTCTCTGCCTGAACTTCTATGCGTTTACACGGTTGTTATCAATCCAAATTTGGTTGGGGATTCTTACGTTATAATAGTGAATTTTTTCCACTTACCATCGGCCAACGGTATTCATAGATTTCACTTCCCATTGTACAAGTCAGTGGAACAATCTTTTATAGAGTCGATTTCTATTCGTCTATTTACAAAGACTGATGGAAAAGTGGTCTTCGAAGATAGTGATATTCCATGCCCTATAATATTCGCTATGCAAATAAGTCTTTCACCCTAAAATGTTAGTTTGTCATTTATAATGTTTCGATATACACGGTACTACGTAAATTGAAGTGGTGGCGGCGAAATTTGTCCTGTGTACAGGCAAGTTTCAGGGTGCAGAGGGGAAACAGTATAGGAGCCTTCTTCAGAGGACACTTCCGTTTTATTAAATCTCTGTTTTATTTAGGGGCAAAGGCTGTAGGAAAATACGTCCTAAAACAGGTTCCAATATATTAATCGATGTACTTAATAAGATACCGAACAGCATGTTGTGATAATTTCAAACGTCGTTTTGTTGAAGCAAATGATAACCTTGAAGAAACATTTCAAAATTTCGGGCTCTGGCTTAGGTTTAAAATGAAGCTGAAAACAAGAAAGGCATAGTCTGAAAGTAAATTAAGAAATGTGAAATTTGTTTACACAGTGAAATTGAAGAAATAATGGAGTGTTTATAACCGGGTCTTGATATCCTCCTCAGGCGCAGCGTATAATCAGCTGGATTAAACAGTGACACCTTCACATACAAGCCAATTGTACCAGCCTGCAATCCTGAGCAATTGTAGTTAAATTGCTCGGTGCATAGTGATTACATTGATTTCAATTCAGTGCGTCTTGTTTTGAGCATTTAACTTGAAAAATGTGATGCATTAGGTCTAGCAAGTGCTGAGCCAAACACAGTTGGTTGTATGAATAACTTGTTGCATTCCGTGTTTAATTCTCTGTGTCTCGTTAAATGGTAAGCATGTTAATCTTCACGATCAAACTACCATTACATGGCGTACATTGAAAAGCTTTAAAACTAAGATTCTGATGCGTATGCCACGAATATAGTCTTCAGTTTCTGGTATCGCGATTCTCCTATCTGCGATTGAGCACTCAAAGACAGCAACCGTTACCCCACAAGATTAAATTACCACAACAAGATTCAAACTGTAGAAGCATATTGAAGACTCCATGCTAACTTGTTCCAGTCTGGTATAATGCTAATTAGCGGTGTATATATGGACATTAAACTAACGCGTGTACCTGAAACTTTCTATCTTTTAGCCCCTTCAGACAATAACAAATAGCGCATCAATCTTTTAGACGCTACTGCTTTTATCACTGAAGTCGATTTGAAGCTCCCTCTTCTGCTAGCTCACGCTTATGTTTGGTGTGAAACACAAAGCACATTATCCTGTCGCACATATTCAAATTAAAAATTTTACTGCAAGTTCTGTGGCCCAAAATCTCCCTATGTTTAATGCATTCCTCGGACAATTTCCGAAAGGATTCTAATAGCAATTGTTTTGATTGCTGCATTCGTTGGTCCTGCCAATACAAAACCCTTCCACATTCATCATCATGATGTGACAAATCTTGTGTTGTATGTAAATGGATTTCACCGACCTTTCGAAACACAACGGATTGCTCTAAGTCCTTTAGAGCTACCAGAGCTTACGAAACACTGTTTTCAAGTACAGGTTCTCATCACGACCGTGCTCACATGATTACCCTGGAAACTTTCACTGAGGTTTTCTACGTTTAAGCTTTGACCTAACACATGACAGAGAGGTTGACGAAGAACATATAAACTTGCTCCCTCAAAAAAACATACGCATTGAAGCACTAAATAATAACCCCTTACGAGAACCACTTTCTTGCATTTTGTATGCTGAATTTACCTGGGCATGTTGAAATCGACAAATCGAGAAAACCTACAGTAGAATGAATATCATTCTAATCGATAAAATTTTTTAACAAAATATGTAAAGAATATTTATGGAGTTTATTCAGTAATTCTTCTACCATCCACAGTTACAAACCCCTCAATAATTATCACCAACTTCGACAAGCATTACATACCTGATTCGCTTTCAATAGTTGTATTTGTTTCCGACACTGGATACGTCGAATATTTTGATTCATAGTCTGCCACCATACAATCTTGAAATCATTGTATAACTTCGGCGCTACGTAATTTCTTGAAAATTTAAACGCCATATAATACAGGGTTTAACTGCGAATGTCTGCGGTCATCACTGCTGCATCCACGTCTTCCACAGAATCAAAGAACTATCCATGACGTAATTCGTGAATATATTTTTTACCTGCTCGCAATACCTGCAAAGACATGAGCGTTGCGCATGCTCCGCACTCAGTTTGCAAATTGTCTCGCTTGTAGCCAGTTGGAGCAGTAGCAGCAATTTTGCAAGTCGCAGCTATAATTAAAGGTACATTCACTCACAATTTTCCGTCAGCAATGTTTCTGAGTGATTAATTTCACTTACTTTAATCGGCGGGATGATTAACTACTGGTTAAGGGGTTGGCACCTGTCGACTCCCACAGTAACAGGGTCTCATCATATGTCTTTACGAGACCGTAGGGCTGGGAGGAAGTACCAACGTTTAACGCTAGAATGAATCAAGCTATTGACCACGGGTGCAATCGGAAAGATGGTGATATACCGTATTCCGAGCTGGAAACTCTGCTACATCGCGGAGCATTCTCTGTAGTTGCACTCTATTGCTTTAGACCTCAGATAACACAAATTATTAATGGTCTTATAGATCTACAGTTATTTATATTACTTAGGTAGATTGATTCCAATCTCTGACTTATTTCTACCCACCATTAGCTGAAAGTTTGCATGTTACAATGCGTCTAATAATTTCTGTACATTTCGGTCAGCCTATTCTGTAGCTCAGTGGTTACACTTTTAATCTTTTAGTCTGCTGCAATCAAATTACCAACATCAGCCTGCATATATTTAATGCTGTCCAGTTGTGGGCGTGGGCGTTACTTCAACGTATCTTCTTCCTCAACGAGCAAGAAACAAAGTATGTATCCACTTACCTGAATGATGACCTAACACCGCAAGTGAAAATCGGAAGTTCTTCATGTTAAGTAGTGCTAAATGACATACAGTTGTTCATTCTTGTAATAAGACTCACACCCAAGAGTGAAGTACACGATCTTGGTGACTTGCATCATGCTCTGTCGATGTACTGTGGACGGTATATCTGCAACACGTCTGAGGTCATTCAGGTGTATCTAAGGGAAATGGTCAATCCAAATGGATTTGCCAAATATCTGTATAGACAGACAAGTAATCAAATTCTACAGACTGCAAGACGAACAGGCAGAGTGGCGAGATAAGTGTTTTGAATCGAAATGCTTTTGTACACCACCAAACAGAAAGGCATTAATTTCGATACATTGTATAATGAACTAAAATATAAAACTATTCTTTCAACCAGTCTTATCCCGATGAATAAACACATTCATTGTATATATTCATAAGTGTAGAAATAAAATGAATAACCTGTGTTGTATATATTTGTACATCTATTAATAGCATTGCATTTTATTAATAACAATATAGTACTAAATAAACTATATCGTAGTCTATTAATAGATTTGTATAAATTTGTAAATAATAAAAGTGTGTATTTATTTATTATGCTTTTTTACAATAAAATATATACATTGGGGCAGGCTCGTTTAAGAAGACCTAGAGGCGGTTAAATATTTCCTTTGTTTTAAAAGGAGTTCGAACCTCGAGTCTTAAACATGCAAAATTCAAAACTAACTTCATATTAATTAGTACAAAATTAACACTAACACTGGTCGCAATATTGTAAATATTAATAATGTCTCGCGTCCTCCATATTGTGCAGTAAAATTTAAAATTTTGAAATTAACGCGCGCCCACCTTATTCTAAAATAACAAATGTTTAATTTAGGTTTGCGCCACTTCAGAATGGCAGCTTAATTAAAAAATATGCCAGTCTGTACAACTCATGCCCGCCATATTCTAAAATACTAAATGTTTACGTTTCGTAACATTTTAAAATCGTGACTTAATTATAAAAGCTCCAGGCTGTCTAGTGCGCGTTCGCCATATTCTAAAATAGGATTAAGTTGGATTACCGCCAATTTAACACTTTGCCGACCGGATGGTCTTTTAATTAAATGCCCCCAGTTCCCGGACTTTTAAACGCTTCTAATATTCAACCACATAATATATTCTTACTTACGGTTTGACACTGTAGATTAC
>Ga0123355_10009626_pt1 | contig 14726 bp, 10 predicted proteins | sample TergutEmb28metaG_3_FD_89872 | JGI IMG/M metagenome (GOLD analysis project Ga0123355, IMG submission 89872) | Embiratermes neotenicus P1 segment gut microbial communities from Petit-Saut dam, French Guiana - Emb289 P1 | ecosystem: Host-associated > Arthropoda: Insects > Digestive system > Gut ...
CAAGGCTCTTACCGCGTGCTCTTGCCTGATGGTCGGCTGCAGATCGTGGAATACGAAGCCGATCAGGAGGGATACAGGCCACAGATCCGCTACGAGGATATTGGGGGCGGATACCAAAGCGGAACTCAGCAGAGGGGACAGGAAGGGCCATATTAATTCGAGTATTTAGAACGGGTTTTTTATTCCAGCAGGCTTACAAATTTATGCGTATTTTACGAGAGATAAAACATACTCAAATACGCTTTTAAAATAAGTTTTGTACATAAATATTTTAATTGTAGTCTTTGTACAATAAATAACTTATACACAAATACACTATTATGGAAAACAAAATTGTACCGTCAACCACATACAACATGAATCATTAACCGTAATATTTCCTTCGACAGGTCCCTAATACAGCCCTATTTATGATCACAAAATAGCTGCCTATCAAATTGGTTCAATTAAAAATTCACAGTCACTGAACTCTTATTCATTTAAACATAGCAAAAATAAGAAACGCTGAGAGAAAACACTCCTCTTGGAGAGAAAAGTTACTTTAAATTCTTTTGAAATTTCTTTAAGTAAGGCCGCTCATTATTATGTTGATACGATTGCGTAAAGTAATGCTGGGAGTTTAATTTGATGGAATTAAGACAGTTGCGTTCTGTTCTGCAGGCCAGATAGAGCTCTTCTCATTTTATTTCTTGTGTTTGAAATTACGAAAGTAAAAGGAATTTCCTGAGAACATTTTAGTTTTCTTCTTCGACTTCTGATATTGCTTGAACAACTCCGAACTGCTTCATCAGTTCTTACTGTTCGTTGACTTACAAGAGGACCTCTGAGGTTATCGCACGCAGCAATAATTTCTTCAAACTTTTGAGCGGACAAAAAACAGTATCGGTAATCACTTTGCACTTTTAAATCACTTACACTTCTTATACAACACCCTGTTTTGAAGTGTTCGACGCCACCTTCACAAATAATACAGGCAAATTAAATTCCAACAATTTACACAACCGTATAAGAAAGAAAAAATCGTTGAAAAGAAAGTAATAATTTATTTCGCGGAAACCTCCATAATGTGACGCCATAAAACATATTAAAATAGGTTGAAAATCAAAAGGCAAATTACAGATTTTCTACGTGAGATTTGAAATAAACACCTTACAACTTTGTAGATATGTACCGACGTTTCGGTAAAACCTGCGGCTCCCATTATGATGCTGAAGGCAGCAGGTTTCCAGTAACGTTGAACCTGTCTACGATGCTAACATTTATATATAAATGTGTTAGATCAGTTCAACATCAAAACCAGTAAATAATTGTTTCCAATTCTTCAGCATATTACTCTTGTAAAATGCCGTCTTAAGGAGTTAGAATGCCTATGTCTACAGAGTACCTTCAAATATCTACTAATTACAGTACGTGCAGAAAAAAGTTTCTTTATCCGACTTCTCTAGTTCTGAAAAATAGTTATTCTGAAAATAGTGGCAATGAAATTAGCAAAATGGTGAAACAGAAAACAGGAATGAATGATACGTATATTGACGTCATTAGGAAGATATGTTGGGCGTAATTTACAGCGGTGAAGGAGTGGTTTAAGAACATCCATGGCCTAATGAAGGCCTGACTTTTAAGTTTTAGCTGCAGTCGAAACAGTGTTAAAAGAACAATGTGCCTCAAAATATTATAAATAATTTCCAAGTATGTACCCTATTTCTACATTGTCAGTTTTAATATTATTCTCTGTGTGCTTATGTTTAACAAGTAGCCTATTCCCATCAAGTTCATACACATCACTTTCACGCATGCTACATGCCTTGCAGTTCTCAGTAGAAAACCGTAAATTTCACTTCCTTACAGCTACGCAATATTAACAGAAGTGTAGCTACCTCCTTGTAACAGAAGTTCAACCAACAATTTTTTTTCACCTGTATCCTAAGTTTTAAAAATGGCTTGTAATTATTAGCATTTCTGAGTCATGCGAACTTTATAACATTCTGTATTTGCTACGTCTTACTTCAAACGTTCTAATGTAAGAGACTAAACCTCAAACCCAAATGTGTATGTATATATGCATGTATATACGTATGCATATATATATGTATATATACATATATACAGTCCCTAAGTAAACAGAAAGAGTTCATATATATGTGCGTAGAGTGTCCAACAAGTCTTGGACGCATAGGGAATATCATTTTTGTTGCAGGTAGTGTAACACATGATAGGTGATACATTTGAGAGGTACACTCTTGAAGAAAAAAAAGAGAAATTGTCCTTTTGCATGCTTCACGCCCATAGATTTTTTTCCTCCGAAGTCGTACCCGCCCACGTACCACTGACGACCTTAAAAAAGTAGACATTTTGTTGCTACTACAAATATCACACTTCACACTTCAGACCGTGCGGGATGCAGTGCTTGCCCTTATGTGACTGGACCGAACTCCATTTAAGATGAAATTCAGTGACTCGATATTTTAGATTTAAAGATGCCTTATGCAGGCCTAAACAATTACTCTTGAAATCTCGAACGATTTTACGGCATATTCTTCTTACGTGTTTCAAAACTTGACGTTAACATTGCAGTCGAATACGATTTGCGGGTGGTTACATAAATGCCAACCGAAAGCATCCATGTTAGAATGCTTGAAAGAAATGTCCGGAGGTAAGATATTCACGAAATAGATTCGCAAATGTTATTTTCACTGAAGCGTGTAGTCTGATCATTAATTGTGTAAGAACCCTTTACAGACTCGTTGTCCCAGTCATTACACACACCAGCATGTTCTCTTCTGACATGAAATGACTGGTTTGTGTTTACACAACTCGACCATTTTCGTCTTAGAGATTGGCGCGGTGAACAGGTGGCAAAATGTTTACATTGCTGCGTAGGCACTTTAAAACATACGTCAAGTACACATACCATCTCCAGAGAGTAAATTTCTTCGGTAGCAAAAACTGATCAACAAATTATCCGCATTTTGTGAAACCAAAACATTCATGGCCGTTTTCACAACAGATCGCCAAATGACCCTAACCCGAGCCACATTAATCCGCGTCTGGAAGGTTAACGCAGTGACCTGCCACTTTTCCAGCTAAATACACACTCCCCACCTTCCACTCGCCACCTCCAGTTGATGAGCGCCGTTTCATTATGTTGCCCTCATTGCGCTATGACATAAGTGCACAAATACTTGCCAAAATTAAGTTCTTCGACGGTCCTTATTTTAATATGCTGGATACGCAAGTCTAAATGGCCTTTAACCCACTTAAAAATCCTTCAAAATCCGCGTGACCTTAACTACAAACTAAAATACAAAACGCATAAACATGTGAATTACAAATTCAGAGACAAAGAAAAATTTAATTAGGAGTAAAAAGGAAATAAAAAAGTGAAGGTTGTCCCCTGTGTACGCCATGGAAGCATATAGAGGATAGGAGAGATAAACTCCACTCATTCTTAACTTCAGTACAATGTGGAGGTGAATGATCAACATCACGCCCCAGCCGCTCTATCTTCAGGAGAGAAGCGCGGTACGCATTGTTTAGGAGCCTGGGTGGACACCACACAAGGTCAGAAGAGAATAATATCTTGGTCTTTCCAGGATTCGAAACCCAGACATTGCATCCCGTAGCCTAACCTCTATAGCGACTATTCTATGCCGATGACGGCGTAAAAAAGCCCTGTTATATGAAATGTTAAGATTTATTACATTCATAAATGCACTAAATACATACATACAACGTATAGGCAATACATGTAACTTATACATGAACATGTTATACACAATGCACCCTACATAATACAACTTAATCACCTAAAGCAAGCACACTGGTGTTTAATATGACATTTTAAAATAATGATAAGCCTCTCATGATCACATATACGAAGTGTGTTTAACATTATACCTACAAATTAGTGGCACATTCGCTGGATCTACTAACGATAGACGATGATGGGAGCTGGTATTCATTTACCTTTTCCTGTGTTAGTGGCAGTTGCTATCCCGAAACAATGCTTTGATGATGTTCACTGCACACAGACAATCAGAAAAATACGTGGGATGTTCTAGTTAAGTTTTGTGATAAACATGGCGATTAGAGTTCTTTCAAATTCGACATTATTATAAAAAAAAGGGCATTTTATTCTGCTGCATGAACCTAGGTCTGTGGCGAAATATAACAAAACAGTATGTATGATGCATGGTTAGAAAAGGACTAGGTAATTTTCTGACGTCAGTACAGTGAACATAAATATAACAAGTTGTAATGAACACTTTACAATCAAGCCCTAAGCCTAAACCAATCGTTTCCACTTATACACCATCAGTTCCAATTTACAGAAATGACGTAGCTTAATGTGTTTACTACAATTAATAGGGCCCTCCTATTCCTCTAGAACCTTGGTATAACCCAACCCCAGTTTCCTCGTAGCGGATCTGTGGCTTGTATCCTTCGACATCCGCTTCGTACTCCACGATCTGACGGCGTCCGTCTGGAAGAAGCACGTGGTATGAGCCCCTTGCGTCTTCATCCTGGCGGCTTTCATCATGACCGAATTCGCTGCCTGATGTAATGTCGTCTACTTCGTATGAGAATTCGTAGTTGGCTGGTTCCTAGAAGGAGAGTTTGGTACATCAGACTTGTCAATATGTTTAGGGAATCAAATAATAAGCCTATATAAAGGTCAGTACTTTGACAAAGTATTCATTAACCATACTATATGTCTGTTCAAAACCAAAATCTTCAGATATATATCACATTTCCTGACTTTGAGATCCCTGAAGGCAAAGCACAGGGCACAAATTATGAAGTGTTATTCTTGGGCTTCGTAAATGTCACCCATCAATTTTACTCAATGGAAAATGGAGGCTGTTGAATAACTGAAATAAAAACTGGGTGACAACTAATACTGGTCCGACTGAAGAAGTCGTCGTTCTTTCACGCAGGGAAGAGAGACGGTTTCCAAGCCTTCTCGTTGATAACGTCTGCATTTAATATCTGAAACTGATAATTTCCCTGCACTTTGGTTTTACATGTCACGCTGATGACTTAAATTAAAAAACAGGTAACAGTTTTCTAAGGAATATGCAGCTTTGGATAGCTTGCACACTGGGAATGCCAATTTAAATCCGAGTCAAAGAAGAGTGAATGTTCAAGCAGTTATATGCTGTCCTCTGTAGACAGATTCTGTAATCTGCTGACACATCCTAAGGTTCTACACCTATTGCCATAATTACTCCAGTGTTTTAATGGTATTTTCCTGTATCTTTCCTCGCGGTTTTCTTTTACTTCACAGGAAGTAGCACAGCACAATTGCAGATGTAAACATATTGCTCAGAAACCATTTCCACCACTGATAACACATTGCACAAATGTAGACATTATATTTCTTTTATGTAGTTACGTAACGAAAATATACCTAAAAAGTTTCAAAAGAATTTTGTACACCTTAAGCAGATCTCACGTCATCTTGTATTGAAAGCCTTCGTGTTGTGCTACAGATTTCTGTGCTGATCGCCAATGCTGGTTTAATCGCAAGCCATTCAGAAGTTTCAGAGTTACGAGAAGCGGACAGACGGACGGAAGCATCCTGCATCATTTCACACGCTTGATGAAAAAAAAATCGCATACAAATAGATGCTCACATTCTATATGAGGTAAAGGAGGCCGGTGCATACGGCTGACCTTACACATTCATGTGCCCTCTGTCTAGAGATTCCGGAAGCCTCAACATCCCGGAGACTTAGGCCTTGTCCAGACCAGTAACGAGACAACCTTACCCAATTCCCTATATTACTAGGGTCACAGGAAAGTGCAGCCCGCTTAAAAATATATAAATACCAGTATTACATATTCAGTAAACTAAGTCACTTACACATCAACCCCTACTAGAAGGTAAAACCAAACTCGTATCCAAAATGTTAACAGTTTGTAATTGTGATTATCTAATAAAACAGTGTGAAATTCATTATATGGAGGTTAAAAGTAAACCCCTTTAAAGAATAAATGCCGACACTTCCATAGAAAACGTCGTAATGTCAGTATCGGTTTTTAATGAATCTTTCACTAGAATTAAGGGAAACTTCAGCGGTACGATAATTCGGAAATGGCTGTCCATTTATGTGGAAATTCCGTCATCTACACGTGGCACAGACCGCATTTAAACTGGACACCGTATGTTTGTAATTTGTAACACTTACGGACAAAGCATCTTCCTCAGAATTGTAGCCTCCACGCCCATAGTTGTATCCGCCGTCGGCAGCGTACTGAGAGTTGGAACCGCCAGCCCGGCCAAAACCAGGAGCACCATACTGCGCAGAAAGACGTCTAGAACTTCCACCTGCGCCAAAAGTGGCAGCACGATCACCAGTGCCTCCAAATCTGCCTGAAGAGGGAGCACCATACTGTGTAGAGAGACTTCCAGGACCCCCAAACCTTCCAGAAGCTGGAGGTCCATATTGAGTAGAAAGACTTCCAGATCCGCCGAATCGGCCGGATAATGGAGCACCATATTTTGTCGAAACACCTCCAGGTCCTCCAAACCGTCCAGAAGGAGTTCCATATTGATTTGAAGGACCCCCAGCTCCGCTAAATCGGCTGGAGGCAGGAGCACCGTATTGTGTCGAAAGACCCCCAGCGCCTCCAAATCTGCCGGTGGCAGGGGCACCGTATTGTGTCGAAAGACCTCCAGCTCCTCCAAACCGGCTAGAAGCAGGAGCGCCATATTGTGTCGAGATACCCTCAGCTCCTCCAAAACGGCTCGAAGCAGGGGCGCCATACTGTGTCGAAATGCCTCCAGATCCTCCAAATCTGCCCGATGACGGGGCGCCATACTGGCTAGAAGGCTGCTGGCCTGGAGGCAAATACAGACCTCCCACTGGAGGCTCAGCCAGAACGCTTGCTAGCGTCAGAGCGCAGGTAATAAGAAGAATCTGTTGGTAAAATAAACTTTCAGATGTGCATGTAGTACTTTTTGCCTCTCTATGTCTGTAACTGGATTAGCAGGACTTCAATGTACCAGTAACCTCATTTTACGCACATATAACATGTTTTTAAGAATATCAACTCAGGTAATATAATATTACAGTGTGAGCTATATTTGAACAATTTTCACTCTCCACTGCCTAACAATTATGTAAGACATGCAGCATGTACGTTGTAGAAACAAAAAATGCAAAGCCTATACTTTTAACCCAAATGAGCATGAAAAACTTTAAAAACTAGCATATGTTAAAATTTATTTTCAAGCCAGGTGATCTAATTATTTTGATTTAGAACTTGCTCGCTCAGAAATGAGACCGTTACAACTTTTGTTGATGTAATCATGAGTCTTGCGAATTCACGGCATCGAAGAATCAGTCGGAGAGAAAACACAATCCCACTCTTTCCAGAATTAGAACCTTTTGTAAGAAGCCGACTGTCGCTCATTCATTCAAAAAAAATCCCCACCACTTATGAAAAATGAAGTTTCATCTGCGTGCCCTTAAGAACTCACCATCGGGCCCTGTCGGAGTCACCTGAACCTCGGCCACCTACTACACCACAAATCTTTAATTAAAATCCAAAATCGCATGTCCCTTTCCTGTTTCTTAAGTCGTGCCAAAGCATCCGCAGGCTTCAAAATCGAAGTCCCTTCTCCATTTCACAGCATGTTAGTTTTATATTTTTTATTACAGAAACTCATATTTCCCCAAACAAATATCCAAGAGGGACGAGAAAACCTTATGCAACATACAGAGTGGGTCAAAAGTAGGTGTACAGATGCACTACTAATTGGATTCTATACTATACACTGTATACCTACTTTTGGCCCACTCTGTACGTAGTTCACACACCAACAAATGTTACCTGATGATGGTCATTAAAGACCGAAACGTGTAGGAGCGATATTATTGTGTATTTTAATGCAAATTTAAAACTTTTAACCAAGTTAATAAATAGTGCATTTGTTGGTGTGTGAACTACGTAGATTTCAAAATGCACGTTGCAACGATAAAAAAACCCTTATGCACAATATTCACAAGTACTGTCCCTATCTCGAGACGGTTACGTCCATCAGAAACCAGAGCATCAACCTTGCTGTAAAAGCAATTTCCGTACAATCTACGTGACATAACATAGACTACATTGTGTCCAATGGGAAATATATGAGCTTTTGACTTGTGGTGGGAGGGGGATTTATTCATTTAAGATGGTATAATTATATGCTGCGGATATGTGACATTGAATAAAGTAGCCCACACTAAAATGGTTCGAAAATAAATGGTGGAATTTTTTGAAAAAAAAAAAAATACATGTACGTGGGACATTTTCTTGGAGCTTCTGATAGAAACAAACAAAAATTCAGGAACGTGTGCAACGCTAAAAATTCTGGCCCGTTCGCCCTCTTATTGATTCAAAACTTTTTAATTCATTCACTCAAGTACTTGTCCAATGTATAATGGTTTTCCTTCACCCATAACTACGTTTTTAACCCATTTCCTTCTCTCTAGTATTCTCTTCCGTTAGTACGTGACTAGCTACACTACATATCTAATCCATCCATCCACCTTTATTTGGTCTTCCATTCCTTCGTGTTCCCTCTGTTTCCCATTATACGATTACCCGTGGCAATCTATTTTCTGGGATTTTCTTTGCGTGTCAAAATCATGGAAATTTTTTTTCGTCAATCACCTCTACAAGCAGTATACTCTTCCCTACATTCACAGTTGCTCTAACAGTACAATATTGAAAGTTTCCTTCACTTGAGTTCCTTGATGTTCTTCTCCAAACACCAGTTTCGGCTGCAAGCAGTTTATTAGCATGTTCCGTGTTTAGTGCACATGTATGCGCACCGTGTAAAAGAACGTTTTCAACTAAAAATTTAGAAATAAGTTTTTTGTTCCATTCACAATTTATACCCCTAAAACTAAGTTTTAATATGCCAACCACTCTCCTTCCATCTAAATTTTTAACCCCTGAATTTTAACATCTGATGACTTCGAGGAAAACACGGGCAAATGCAAGTACCTAACTTACGTCTGTCACTTTCTTTGCACAACAACCGCTAAGTTCATCTCCGTTTTCTACCAACATATTACGCCCAACTGTGTTGGGTGCTAGAATTAGTAGAAAGCTTGTAGTGTAATAGCCATGAGGGATGAGACGTCAGGATCGTTTGGTAACAGAGCAGTGAACTACAGGAATACAACAAAGCTTTTCACAGGGCATTCCAATCCCAACCAAGACTTTATTTTTTATGTGGAATAATGGGTAGGACTACATATGCTGAAAGTGGGGCAGAAATGCGTATTGGTTTTAATTTAGTATAAGTTACACGAGTATTTACTCGATTCTAACCAAAAATTAAAGTGTCTCGTTTTGTTAATTTATTATAAAATTCACCTACAAAAATCTCTTTAAAAAATCCCCTCAGCAGTTCTTGACTAGGTGTACGCATACAGTTGGGCAAAAAGACCTAGAGATTTCGATATGCGCTTCGCAAACGTGAAAATACCGCCAAGGCTGGCTGACGGTCGGGAATCGAAGTTCCAGTGGGAGTTTAGCTGTGTTAACGCTCAGCCCCTTCGCTCATTCGGGGGTTTTGGAATTAAAGAAAAGTTCTTGATTAAATTTAAACCGAAGCATAGCATTTTCGTTTATGTAAACGTAACATCTTTAAGTATATTAACATTTCATGCCTTTGGTAACTTACATACGACTCCCTGCAAGATTAAGAAAGTCCGTATTTTTTCATAACGTTTATGTATATTTTATAACACTTACAAAATAAATAAAGATTACTTCCTTAAACAGTATTAACAGACGTCTTTATAGTGGCTAGTCTGTTATCTTTAAGGTATGAAATGAAGTTTTATATGCCTTGGATCAATATCAGTCTTCGACGGTTTTTATATTACTATCTACAATAAAAGTAATTCAATAAAAACCCATATTTCTTTGGGATATTTTTTCAACAGGCAGTTTAATGTCGGCTAGGCAGTAACGCATTACCCTGCATTTCGGAAAAACTAAATACCCTCCACCTACCTTTCCCATTGTGTTCACGCCGTAAATTGCAGGCTACTCTCCTCTGCTAACAGCGACGAGAGATGAAGAGGATTATGATGTGATACAAGGAGGTAGCAAATCTTTATATAGCAAAGCAGACAGTTACGTACTAGCCCACATGTATTGCAAAAACCAAAGAAAAACAAACATGTAGAAAAAGAAGTTGCTACCCGTGACATTGCAGTAGCTCCTAAAATGAAGAAGTGCACTGAGGAATCATTACCACAATAGTTGTGTCGTAATAATTAGCGTGCATTTGCATGATGCTTTTGGCGACTACCCTTCCCTTCCACACGATCTGCATATTATTTACTGCGGATTCAAAAATGGAACGGTTTCGTAACACGGTGATCTAGTTCTCATAATGAAGGCCTATAACTGACACGAAGCAGCCCACTCAAACCTTATGCTGGGTAGTGGGGGTGATGGAAACTCTCCCTTTCGTCCTGCACGGGAACTGATTTTGTTTTACTTATAAGATGTGAACACATTCGTCAAACTGGTTTGATAGCAGATGATGGAAGCGCGTGTTTACAATATTTAACTTTCATATGGTACAGAATATTGCAGATTTTCTTTTTCATAATTATTTTAGACATGGCCTATTACAGTCATGTTGGTGTCTGCCTTCGCTTGTTCCTTAGCCACACAGCTTGCATTCCAGTTCAGACAGATGTCAGTTACAGAGAAGGCCAAAGCAAATGAACATATAATTACCTCCCATGATGATGAAAATTCCAAACAACTTAACGTAATTTTCATACTGGCAGAAAAATTAGTCAATATATAACTTGAGTATAAATATACTTTCTTCTGACGCACATGTAAAATAAATACAGCTGTTAATCCTATTATTAACTGAATTAAAGTACTGAAGTTTGAAGCACAATTTTGAAACCAGTGTTCTTTCCATGCTCTAGTTAATTTCCAAAATAATGGGGCCAAAACGTATGGAAATATGGTCCCATAACTACAAAAAATATTTAATTTTTCTTACAGCTTTTTATGGTGCGTCTTTCAGCAAGAGATACCAACCCATTTCCACTAAAACGTTATCAACTTGACGTATTTCGAAATTGCACATTTAAGCCACACTCCAGTGCATTAGCGACAGTCTTCATTATTTTTCGTCCTGAGGAAACCGATTCTGAAGCACGTCTATTGTCCAACACGATTAGTTGTATTGTTAGTTACTTAAAATTCCTGTTTAACAATTTCTGAAGCCTGAAATTAATGAAAATTAGATATAAATATGCAATGGGCATTTCACACGAAATGTAGCGTTCCCGTGAGAAACAGCAATGGATGAATGTTGGACAGCGAGGAAGCCTTGCAACACGAAATTTATCAGTGTGGTCTTTAGTCTCAAAATGTTACAGCTTCTTGTTACACGCGTAAATGTAATTTCATTTACACCCATCATAAAAGTAAAGGCAACCCTGCGCTCATATTCACGAGATTCACGAAGGTTCCGCCTTATTATATGCAGAACTCTTACACCAAATTTTACCAAAATCGAAAAATAAATGTGGAAAGTGCAGATACAAATTAAAACTTTCCTCAACATAAGGTATTTCTTTCACCGAGTCGATCTGCAAGCAATGCATAGTCGCATAATGACATGACAAGTAGTTCTTCAACAACGAACTTCGTTCAAGTCAAAAGAAAGAAAAATATAGAAAATAAAGACAATTTTTTCTTCAAGCCCCTAAGCAAAGAACCTATCTTCATGAAACTCATAACTGCTCAACGGCATTACATGTAGATTTACTGCGCCAATTTCATCCAAATCTGTCAGAAATTATGAACATTAGGGTTAAAAATTAATTTACGTCCTTAAGCGGCTTTTACTGCACATACGTGTAGTTTGCGAAACTCATACACGGTTCCTCAGCAACATGATGCGGATGCCTTCTATACGTAACTTCAACCAGTCGGTCAAAAAATGCGGAATGCATGGGTAGAAATTCCTTTACGACTTGAAGTACAGCGTAATTGTTTGCACGCAACTCAGCACTGCTGGACACCTATTTATAACGAACTCCTATGTACAATTTTATTAAAATCCGATACAAATTGTAGCAGCTGATACATGGTTACAGACGGCTGGACAGACATACGGCATGGTCTTCACAGCAGCGTTCCGTTTTACTTCGTAAAGAACACGTAACAATTGTTCGTTGTAACAATAATACAGAACACACAAGTATATACTGTGGGAAAAAGCAGAGTTCCACTCATAAAACTGACAGTACATGTAGGGGTCTACTAACCATTATTCTATCAAGGATTGATCGTAAAGTATATTATTATTATTATTAATTCAGCCATGCTACAACCTTAATTACGTACGCTGACAGCACAATATAACACAAACATACATAAAATACAAAATTAGAATACTATTTGAATCTATTAAACATAACGCGTCCCTGTTCATGAGTCGAACTGATTTAGAATGTAGTCCTGCAGAGTGAGTGCTTCACCGAATATTAAGAGGGTTCTTTAAAACTACGTTTCAATTAGTTGTGCACTGAAAAACGTACGAGAGAAACAAGAAGTGCAAGCACGGGTTCTTTGAGGAAAATTCTGAAAATAAGTTATTTGTGAGACAAAAGGAAAAGATATATAGTACTAAATTTCGCATTTATGAAAGGAATTTTATATTTAGACTTGAAGTTCTCACGGCAAAAACTCATTGTATCCTTTCGTTGCATGGCACAGCGCAGTCCGGTAGAGGGGTACCAACATTTCGGAACAATATACTGACCCAATTTCCAGGCAGACTTAAAACAGACTAGGCAGTATCAGAATCCAGGAGACCATAGTATGAATTTCTGTAGTGCATTACAAGGGTTTCAAAGGGAGACCGCCGTCAGGTCCTCTGGTCACAGTAACGGAATGGCGTGTTTGAGAATGCAGGCCGAACAAGCCAAAGCCTCGGAATAGTCATGAGGTAGCTGCTCAGCGAGTTACGAGTTACTTCCTTTGTTAAAATCGTTACGCAAGCCTAAATTAAATAACAATAATATATATTTAAATCGACCCTGTCCTGCGGACGAGTGACCATCGGACTGGATGAAATTCGAGCACTCTGAAGGAACAGCCCAGGTTTGAAATGCAATAAAATCTTTCGGAACTTATTCATACTTCTCCATTCATCCACACATCGACTTTACTCCACTCCCATGCCATCTTCACTGTGTGTTATTCAAGCCCATTTGCAAGTGGTTGTGTCTCTATATGCAGGCTACTGTATTGTATACTCCTTCCAGTAGATAACTCACAACATTCTATTTTTCTTTTGCTGCTATTGACAAACTATGATACTGCAACCTAAAAACAAAATGAAACGCGTCAGTATCTATATGTTCACTGCACACTGTGCATAAAATGAGAGCATAAGGAAGATACAGCGTCCCTCCATCACGTGAAAAAATTTCCACAGATTTGGAAGGGGTAAGGTACTGAGAGAAGGAAGGGAGACAGGAGGGGGCAGGAGTCTATTCTAACAGATATTGTGCAAATTTAATTTTGGTTGATATCATTTCATATGATGCCGACTGTACATGCAGCTAACACCAAAGGGGGTGGATTTCCTTCGTATATAACAAAAGTGTTAAACCTAAATGGCAAGGTATGGGCTCACTACTGCTCATTTCAACAAGTGTTGTAGAGAAAACAGAAAAGCGCATTTTGTTTTTATATTTAAGTATGTATGTGTGTTTGTGTGCGTGCGTGCGTGCGCACGCGCCTAAGTCTTGCGGCTGCCGAGGTAACTAAATCGGGAAGGCAGAATAGCTTCCTTTATACGCCTCTCATATATACTTGCAAAATATAACCAATAAATATTAAAACATCTGACCCATTTACAGACATGGCTAACGATTAATGACTATGAAATGTTTCTCAGTACTTTATAGACAGTATTCTCTGTCCAGTATTTCTAGCTGTGATCGTCTTCCTTCGTTTTTCTCTACGCCTTCTTGCAACTTCTGCTTGTTTCTCGTTTTGTTTCCTTCTTCCATTAAGAAGCCTTACTGGTACACAGCCTCTGACGTCCACTTGTAAAAATATTTTCCTTCTATCGAAGCTTTGATGTATGTATCTCCGATCTACAACGTGAATAAATTATATGGATGCATAATGGAGGCAGCAGTCACTTCCAATGTCCAGCATGTACTACACGGGACTGAACAGGCCTTAATTTTGCTGTCTTGTGAAATAATTTGTATACATCTTACTTTATACGAATCCGGGTTTATAGGGCATAAATAAGTAAACCAAATCTAAAAATGGCCACTGACCTATTATTCAGTATTATAAGAGTTTAAGTGAAAAGCGCCGGTCTTCAGACTTTGCAGTACTCACTTTAAAAGCAACTACAATCATCATTGTGTAGCTCTAGCTTCAAAGGATCATGCCGATTACGATAACCATTCAAAGTAAGATCTGAGGTTCTCACAGCGATATACAGGGTGTCCCAGGAGGAATGTGCCGGACTTCGGGAGAGTGTTCCTTATGTTAAACTATACCGATATAACCCAAAACACCTATACTCAAAGTTGAATGGTTACGGAGATAATGGCCAGAGAAGTTTGAAACTTTGACAGCTGTTACTCACTTATTGATTAACAAATACATATTGAAACTGGCAGGAATATGTGGTTTCTGTAATGTTAATA
>Ga0123355_10009627_pt1 | contig 14723 bp, 13 predicted proteins | sample TergutEmb28metaG_3_FD_89872 | JGI IMG/M metagenome (GOLD analysis project Ga0123355, IMG submission 89872) | Embiratermes neotenicus P1 segment gut microbial communities from Petit-Saut dam, French Guiana - Emb289 P1 | ecosystem: Host-associated > Arthropoda: Insects > Digestive system > Gut ...
ACCGGGCGGATACATTGTTGTCAGCGAAGCGTCATGGTTTACCGATAGCCGCCCCGCCGAAATTACCGATTTTTGGATGGATGCCTACCCGGAAATAGACACCATTGGGAATTGCGTATCCAAAATGCAAAAAGCGGGGTACATTCCTGTAGCGTCGTTTGTTGTTCCAGAGTATTGCTGGATAGATAATTTTTACGCCTCGCATACATCTTTTCAGGATATTTTCTTAAACAAATATGCCGGCAACAAAACGGTCGAGGCGTTTATCGCCTACGAACGGTACGAGGCGCAGATGTACAACACGTACAAACAGTACTACGGATACGTTTTCTACATTGGGAAAAAACTGTAGGGGCCGGACGTTTACGGAATCAGCACGACTTTAAGCAGGTTCCCTTCCCGGTTGTAAAGCTTATTCATCCACGCTTCCCCTTCGCTCAAGGGGGCCGTAACGCTGATAAGGGCTTTTACATCGACCTTTTTCCGTGCCATTAAGTCAAGGGCCATTTCGTACTCTCCGCAAATGGCGCAGGAGCCCTGTAAACTGATTTGCCGGCTCACCACCGCCTGTAGGGGAATTTCCGCGGCGGGGCTGGTATTGCCCACTAGGGTAACGGAGCCGCCCTTACGCACAATGGAAACGGCGGTTTTTATGGATGCGGTAATGCCCACGGCATCAATGACCCGGTCAACCCCCCGGCCAAAGGTGATGTCTTTTATTCTGTTGCCCGCATCGCCGTCCGCAGGGTCAAAAACGGCGTCCGCCCCGAAGGATTTGGCGGCTTCCCGCCGTGCGGGGTCTGTATCAAGAGCGATGACTTTGCCGGAAACGCAGGCCCTTAGCAGTTGTATTGTCAGGTTCCCGATAAGGCCAGAGCCCACCACTGCCACGGAGTCGTTCAAGCAAATGGGGGTTAGCCGTATCCCGTGGGCCGCTACTCCCACAGGTTCGGTGCAGGCCGCTTCTTCGTAGGAAAGGCCGGCGGGAAGGGGGACGGCGATACGGTCGGGAATGACGACGTATTCGGCAAAGGCCCCGTGCCGCCGGTACTCGCCGGGGGACACCCCCAGCACCATCCGGTTATCGCAAAGGTTTACCATGCCGCTTCGGCAGAAAAAACAATCCCCGCAGTAAATCGTGGAGTCAAACGTAACTCTGTCTCTCTTTTTGAACGATGTAACCGCCGCGCCGGTTTCCACCACTTCGCCCGCCGCCTCGTGGCCCATTACAATGGGGGGCTGCCGCCGCCCCGTGCTTCCATCAAAGCCGTGGACATCAGAACCGCAAATCGCCACGGCCTTGACCCGTACCAGCATATCATTGGGGCGCTCGATTTTCGGGTCTGGAAAATCGGTGAAATTTAGTTTTTTGTACTCTTCCATCAAAAGCGCTTTCATGGCGTTATCTCCTTGTGTTGGCGTACTTTAAGCTTTGAGCCTATGCACCAAGCATCTCCATAAATTTTTCGGCCTCGGCATCGCTTATTTTGTAGGCGTGTTCGGCATCGATGGGGAACGCGCCGCTTCGAACCTCGGCGCAATAGGCGCTAAAGGCTTCATGCAGGCTCTTTCCGGCATCGGCGTATTTTTTGACGAACTTGGGGAAAAAATCATCATAAAGCCCCACCATGTCGGCGTATATAAGGAGCTGCCCGTGGGTAAAGGAGCCGGCCCCGATGCCCAGTATGGGGACTTCCGCCCGGCTAGTGATTTCCCGCCCCACGATTGCCGGTACGCCTTCCACAAGAATCGAACAGGCCCCGGCCTTCTCGACAGCCTTTGCCTGTTCCACAAGTTTAATCGCCGCTTCCCCGCTACGGCCCTGAGCTTTGTAGCCGCCAATCTGCCCGGCGAACTGTGGCGTAAGGCCGATGTGCGCCATTACCAGAATCCCCGCCTCGTTAATCGCGCGGATGCGGCTGCAAATGGCGGGCCCCGCTCCTTCCAGCTTTACACAGTCGGCCCCGGCTTCGGCGACAAAGCGCCCGGCGTTGCGCACCGCATCCTCGTCGCTTGGTTGATAGGACATATACGGCATATCGCCAACGATAAAGGTGTTCGGCGCGCCCCGGCGGACGGCGGCGGTGTGGCGAATCATGTCTTCCATTGTTACGGGGAAGGTGGTGGGATAGCCGTACACAACCATGCCCAGCGAGTCGCCGACAAGAATCATGTCAACGCCTGCCCGCTCCTGATACTTTGCCGTAAGGTAATCGTACGCGGTAAGGTATACGATTTTCTGGTTTTCGCCAGCCATCTGGTTAAATTCCATAATTGTCTTTTTCTTGTTCATCGCGTGCCATCCTCTTAATTGATGTTGGATTGTAGTCAGTATACGGCCCGGCCCGGATAAAGTCAATGAAAAAAAGTTGCCCCCCGCCGCGCGTGAGGTGAGCATTTCCGCCAAAAGCCCCGGCAGGGGAGGATATACGGTTTAAGAAGCCATTTGCATGGACTCTCCGCGTAGGAGACCGTGGCTCCGGAGCGGGTTCCCCATGCGGGATTCTTAAACCGTATATCCTTCCCTGCCGGAGCTTTTAGCGGGAATGCTCACACACGCGGCGGCGGGGGCCTAGCTGCTTTTCAGTTTTTCCTCAAAGCGCTCTAGGGCCTTCCCCGACAATTCGCCGCCGCCATCGCGTGTTCCAAGCCGTCTTTGCAGTTCCGCAAGCTCTTCGCCGGAAAAACGCGCGCCCCCAAGGAAATGCCGCCGGAAGGATTCGCAACAGCGGGGGGCAACCTTTCCGGCGATCTCAAAAAGAACCTCGGCGTAAAGGCGTATCTCTTTTTGGGAGTGGGCGTCCATGCGGAGTTCCAGAAAGTGAAACAGGTTGTGCAGGTCTATCTGCCAGTACCATTCGGTGTAGAGCGAAAGGGGAAGGTTAATCCGGGCCAGTTCCCGCGCCAGCCCCTCGTCCACCATCGATTTGTAAGAAGCGTAGGCGGCCTTCTGGCCTTCCACAAGGGCGGCACGGGTTTTCTCGGCGAGGGCGGGATCCAGCGCCTCGGCACTGCGGCCCTGTTTGTTGTCGGTGCTTTGAAGGGCCATGTCCTGCGGGGCGGGCACGTAGAACTCGTCCTTCATCACCGAGTAGCGCCCGGAGACTTCGTTGAGTCTGGCGGTACGATGCCTGACCCACTGGCGGGCCACAAAAACCGGAAGCTTCACATGAAAGGTAAACACCACCTGCTCAAAGGGGCTAGTGTGCGAGTTCCTGAGCAAATAATCGATAAGCCCGGCATCCTCCCGGTAGCTCTTGGTTCCGGTTCCGTAAGAAACTCTGGCGGCCTGAACTACCCGCTCGTCCGTGCCCAGATAATCGACAAGCCGGACAAACCCCTTGTCGAGTACCGGAAATTCCTTGTCCAAAATCGCTTCTGCTTCAGGCGTACTACAATGAGCCATAACATCTCCCTCAACAATGTATGAATATCGTTCATAATATGATAAATTACAGAAATCAGGAAGGGGCAGATTATGAAGCCAGAGATTGCCGGGGATGCGGGCGCTTGCAAAAAGCGTCCCCTATTTTCCCTTGTCTACGAAGATGAAACCATTGCGGCGCTGAACAAGAGTTCCGGCATTGCCGTAAGCCCGGATCGATGGGATCCTTGCAAGGAGCGGCTGGACAGACTGGCGGCGAAGTGCCTTGCCATCGAAAAGGTTTACACGGTTCACCGCATAGACCGGGATACGTCCGGGCTTGTAATCTTTGCCAAAAACAGCGAGGCGCACAAAACCCTTTCCGCGGCGTTTGAAGGCCGGCAAATAAAAAAACGCTACGTCGCCATAGTTCATGGACGGCCTTCGTGGAACGAGACGCTCTGCGATCTTCCCCTTGTTCCAAATGGAAACAAGCTGCACCACACCATTGTCGATGCGTACCGTGGTAAAAAATCGCTTACCCGGTTTCGCCTTTTGGGAAGCGCCGGAAATTTCAGCGTTCTGGAGGCGTTCCCCGAAACTGGCCGGACTCATCAAATCCGGGTGCATCTGGCGGCCCTGAGCCACCCGGTGGTCTGCGATGAACTGTACGGCAACACCAAACCGGTTTTGCTTTCCGCCATTAAGCGGGGCTGGCGGGGAGACCCTTTGAAAGAACGCCCCCTTCTTTCCCGGCTGGGCCTTCACGCCGCCGGGCTTTTCATACCCGGTTATGCCGAAACCAGCCCCGGCCTTGAACTCAGCGCCCCGCTTTCCCGTGATATGGCGGCGCTGGTGTCCCAGATGGAAAAGGCCGCTGGCAAGGGGTTTGTCGCGGCGGCGGATTGGCTGGTTTGATGGCGATGTACTTGTCAATATATATCAAATCGGCTATATTTAAGCCTATACATAGGCAGAACGATATTAAGTGAGGATGGGCGTTTTGAATGGGATGGAGACAAAGGCCGCCTTAACAGGAGGAACCACGGGTTTTCGTTCGGCGAAATTTTGGAAATCTTCGATGACCCTGCCTTTCTGGAGGGTTACGACTGGGAACATTCCGGAAATGAGGACAGGTATTACGGCATTGGGAGCCTGAACGGTATTTTGTGCGTAATCGTTTTTTATACCCTGCGCGGACGGGTCAGAATTATTTCCGCGCGCCAAGCTGACAATGAGGAACAGGAGGAATACGATGATTACTTCAAAAAAATTAAGCCCTGAGCGGATACAGGAGATAAAAAAATTCCCTATCGCCTACACCAAGGACAGCCCCAAATTGACGGCAGATCAGATTGCCCGCATGAAGCCAGCCAATCCCCAATACTGGAAAGTGGGGCCCGTTAAGGTATCCCTTTCCATCAGGATAGACGCTGATGTACTGGCATGGTTCAAATCGGGAGGAAAGGGCTACCAAACCCGTATTAACAGGGCCTTACGGGAAATAATGGCGCGTTCCGGGTAAGCCCATACCCCACGCTGGCGGGAACGCCGCCCCGCCAGCGTAAGCTTACTGCGACAATTGCCTAAAAGCCTTGCCCTCAGGCCCGTCGGAGTTGCCGCAGACAGGGCAGACTATGGGAGCGTCCTTTACAATAACGATATTTCCGCAATCAACGCATTTCCACATACCGGGTACGGTAGTGGCGGCTGGCTCGGCGCTGTAGGGGGTGAGTTTTTTCAATAGCCGCCCAAAATGGTCCTCGTGGCTTTTTTCGATGCTCGATACAAAATCGAACAGCCGGGCTATGGCGTCAAACCCCTCTTCCCGCGCGGTTTCGGCATAAGACGGGTACATTTGGGTATTTTCAAAATGCTCCGCGCCAATTGCCGACCGCAGGTTTTCCTCGGTCGTGCCAATGCCGTCAAGGAATTTCAGCCATATCTTGGCGTGCGCCTGCTCGTTTATCGCCGTATCCCCAAAGTAGCTGGCGACCTCGTCATAACCCTCTTCCTTTGCCCGTTTCGCGAAGTAAAAATACTTGCTCCGCGCCTGCGATTCCCCGGCAAAGGCCGCCATCAAATTGGCCTGTGTTTTGGTTCCCGCCAGGTTTTTCATATACGCTAGATTTTCCATACTTGTTTCCTTCAACTAAAAATATACCTTACAAAAGTAGTCATATATTATCACAAGGCCGCAATGATTGTCACCCCCCTACGCGGCGAATAGGCCGAAGCGGGGTATTACACAGGAAGGGAGGTTTACTCCCTTCCTTGCGGTGCATTATACTAAGAGTAATACAGTTACCGCTTCAAAGCCACCTCTTTTCCATAAGTTGCGGCGGGTGAGGTTTTGTTAGTTAGGTAAGTATGTGTGGAGGGCGCTGTGATCGCGCGTAATCATCTGAAAAAATCATCGCGGGAGTTCAAGTCGCTGCTGAGCGACCCGCTTTTGCTTATCATCATCGCCCTTATCTTTGTCTCTCTGGCCCTGTTTATAATCTACCCGCTGGCAAAGGTGATTGTCGTAAGTTTCCAGTCTAGCCCCGGCGGGCCTTTTACGCTGGACGTGTTCAGGGATGTGCTTTCTTCCAGTTACCTGCGTCTGGCGTTCTGGAACAGCATTATGATGGGGGTGCTGACCGCCGTTGCGGGCAGCGCGGTGGGATTTCTCTTTGCCTACGCCATTGCCAGAACGGATATGCCGCTTAAAAAGTTTTTCCATACAATGGCGATAATCCCCATTGTTTCCCCGCCGTTTATCGGGGCTATGGCGATAATCATGCTGTTTGGCAATAACGGGCTTATCACCTTTTCCCTTTTGGGCATCGTAAACTTTCCCATATTCGGCTTTCGGGGCTTGTTTATGGCCCAGGTGATTACCTTTTTCCCCGTGGCTTATATCACCCTGCGGGGGGTTATCGAGTCGATTAGCCCGACGCTGGAGGACGCCGCCCTTGACCTCGGCGGCTCCCGGTGGAAGGTGTTCCGCAAAGTTACCCTGCCCCTGGCCGCTCCGGGAATCGCCAGCGCCATGCTGGTGCTGTTTATCGAGTCCATGTCGGACTTCGGCAACCCGCTGATACTGGCCGGGGCCCACTTTCCCGTGCTGTCGGTTCAGGCGTTTCTGGAAATTACCGGAATGCACAACCTGCCCAAAGGCTCCGCCATCGCCTTTATGCTTTTGGGCCCGTCAATTACGGCCTACTTTCTGCAAAAATACTGGGTCTCCCGCAAGCAGTATGTAACCATCACGGGCAAGCCCACGGATTCTACCCTTAAATCGGTAACCCCTTTCGCCAAGTGGGTGCTATTCGGATTTTGCCTTCTTGTGGCGGGTTTTGTTCTTCTTGTCTACGCTACCATTGTCTGGGGGGCCTTTGCCAGTGTGTGGGGCTTTGACAATACGCCGACACTGGAGCATTTCCGGTTTGTGTTCTCTGTAGGGTTCAGGGCGATAAGCGACACGCTGGTAATCGCCGGCCTTTCAACGCCCGCCGCCGGTATTCTGGGGATGATTATTGCCTTCCTTGTGGTGCGCAAGAAGTTTCCCGGCAAGAAGCTCATGGAGTTTAGCTCCATGCTCAGTTTCGCCGTGCCCGGCACGGTTATTGGCATCGGCTACATTCTTGCCTTTAACCAGCGCCCCTTGCTCTTAACCGGAACACTGGCGATTTTGGTGCTTAACTTTGTCTTCCGGTTTATTCCCGTGGGCATACAGTCCGGGGTCGCTATTTTGCAGCAAGTCGATCCTTCTATCGAGGAGGCGGCTATAGATATGGGCGCGGACTCCCGCAAGACCTTTTTGAAGATAACCCTGCCGCTTATGATACCGGCTTTTTTCTCGGGGCTCCTGTTCTCTTTTGTCCGGGCGATGACAGCCGTAAGCGCCGCCATATTTTTGGTCAGCCCCAGATGGCGGCTTATGACCGTGCAGATTATGAGCCAGGTTGATGCCGGACGGCTTGGCTCGGCGGCGGCCTTTAGCCTTATTCTGGTCGGGATGATTCTTGTCGCCATATTTATAATCCGGGCAGCGCTACTTGTTCTTTACGGAAAGGCCGGCGGCAAAATGCTTAAAATTTGAGCGAGGTTAGAAAGGACGCATGAGTGTTAAACTGGTTGAAATAACGAAAGTCTTTACGGATCAATCCAACGCCGGCAAAAAAGTAGTCGCCGTAAACAACGCCTCTATGGAGGTAGCCGAGGGGGAATTTGTTTCCTTTCTGGGGCCTTCCGGCTGCGGCAAGACCACTACCCTGCGGATTATCTCCGGCTTTGAATACCCCACCAAGGGCGAGGTGTGGATTGCCGAAAAGATGGTCAACGACATCCCGCCCAACAAGCGGGATACTTCGATGGTCTTTCAGAGCTACGCCATCTTTCCCCACCTTTCGGTAGCCCAGAACGTAGGCTTCGGCCTGGAACTCAAAGGCAAGCCGAAAAGCGTTATAAGGGAAGAAGTCGAAAAAATCATGGTCGTCATGAACCTCCAAGACCTTGGCCGCCGCCGGCCGGACCAGCTTTCCGGAGGGCAGCAGCAGCGGGTGGCTTTGGCCAGAGCGATCATTAACAAGCCCAGCGTTCTTCTTTTTGACGAGCCGCTTTCCAATTTGGACGCTAAACTGCGGGAGCAGATGCGCCTTGAAATACGGCGCATCCAGCAGAGCTTCGGCATTACCAGCATCTACGTTACCCACGATCAGGCGGAAGCCATGACCGTGTCGGACAGGATTGTTGTAATGAATGGCGGGGATATTATGCAGATAGGAACCCCTTTCCAGATATATTCCCGCCCGGCAAACCGTTTTGTCGCTGATTTTATTGGCCGGGTAAACTTTTTTGCCGGACGGGTGGTTTCCGTGGCGGGTTCTCAAGAAGATTCCTCAAAATGGGACGTGGAAATCGAACTTGAAGGCGGGGGGCGCAAGACATTTGCCGCAAGAAGCGGAGATTTCAAAAGCGGACAGGAAGCCGCCCTGGTGGTACGCCCCGAATCCCTGCGTCTTAACAGCGCTGGCGGCGGCATCTTTACCGGAAAAGTAACCAAGAGCGTCTACTTAGGGCAGCTTGTGGAGTACGAAATCGACTGTGGCGGGGACAAGCCCGTGCTGGCGGTAACCTACGACCCCGCCGACCAGGGCTTTCTGAACCCCGGCGACACGGTGGGGCTTGATTTTTCCGCTCCGGCCTCGCATATACTGCCGTAACGCGGGGCAAGGCAGCGCAGGGCAATTCGTTAGATTGACAAATTGCCGTGCGCGGTGTAGTATTGACAAGAGGGGAAAGGAGTAAGTGCGGTGGTTTCTGACATAGGTATAAAAATCGCTAATGGGGAGTTTTATCCAATCCTTGGGGAAAATTCCACGGTAAAAAAACGGCTGGTGCTTACCACCGTCCACAACAACCAGCGAAGTGTGCAGATAGACTTATACAAGAGTTATACCCGGACTATGGTCGATGCCCTTTACATCGGCAGTCTGGTGGTGGAAAAAATAAAACCCCGGCCCAAGGGGGAGCCTTCTATCGAGCTTATCATCTCGTCTACCAGCAGCGGCGAGGTTGCCGCGGACGCGATAGACATGGACACTTCCGTGCGAGGGGAGCATCAGACATTAAGCGTGTCACTGAAATCTCTTCTTGAAAGCGATACCTTGGACGCGGAAATCCCCGATTTCGAGCTGGAACAGAACGAACTTCCCCCAACGGGGCTTTTTGAAAGGGCTTCCAAGCTAAAGCCCAAGGACAAGAATGTCAAGAAAAAGAAGGCCAAAGAGAAAAAAAGCGCCGTTCCTTGGCTGGTGGCGGTGTGCGTTCTTATGTTTCTGGCCGCCATTGGGGGAGGGCTTTGGTTTTTCCTTCTTCGGGACGGGGGCGGCCCGGCTATTACTTGGCCCCCCGCCATCCTGGTTCCGCAGCCCCCGGCTCCAGCGCCAGCTCCGGCCCCCCCGCCGCCAGCACCCCCGGCCCCGCCGCCGGCGCAGCCGCTTGTCCAGCCCCCCGGCGCGGGTCAAGTTCCGCCTCCGGTGATTCAGGCCCCGCCCCCGCCGCCCGTAGCCGCCCCCCCGGCTGGCAGACAGCGGGTAGCGCCGGTGTCCACGTTTAACGTTCCCGCCGTTATCCCCAGAGAAGGGGTGCGCTACCAGATACGGTTTGGGGATACCCTTTGGGACATCGCCGAAGCGTTCTACCGCGACCCCTTTCTGTACCCCCGTATCGCCCGGTTCAATAATATTCCCAACCCAAACCTTATTATTTCGGGGAGAATAATATATGTTCCGCCAAGAAACTAGGACAGCCGGTTTCGTCTTTGCTCTTTTCGTGCTGTTTTTCGTTTCTTGCGGGACATCCCGGATTTTGGGGTTACAGCCGCAGGAAGCGGCGCAGTCGCTGTACAGGGGCGATGTGGGCTTTATCGTCCGGGCCGAGTTGCCCGCCGATTTTTCGCAGGCCGTGTCCCGCCTTGGCGCTCTTACCCGTGTCCATCCGGCGGCCCCCTTTTACGCCGGGCTCCTCGCCGGCAGCCACAATGCAAGCGCGGAGCAGAATCGGAACCTGCAAATGCTCCTTTTCTCCGCCGCGCTGGAAAGCCCTTCCCTCCCCGCCAGAAGGGAAGCGGGCAACAGGCTTATCCGCCTGATACTGGAAGCCGGGGAACCGCAAGAGGTTGAAGGCGTTCTTGGCTTTCTGGCGGCCTCGTCCGCGAGGGGAAGGCCCGACTTAGTCCGCGCCGCCGCCCTCTACCGCGCCGGGCGCTACGGCGAGTCGCTACAGTTCCTTCCGGCGCATCCGGCTGGGGACTGGGAAAGGGCGCTGTCCCTGTTTGCGGGCTGGAGGCTTACCGGGGACGCTTTTCCGGACGAAGCGAAACGGCAGGAAATCACGGAATTTCTTTTTAGCCTCCCGGCGGGGGATGCCCGGCGCTGGGCGTACACAGAGGCGCTTGCCATTGACGGGCTTCTTGGCCCCGGAGAGCGGGGAGTCATTTTTTCGAGACGCTTCCCCGTAAGCCACGCGATAACATTGAACAATATGCGCCCCGCCCTTGAAGACGGGGGGCTTCTTTTCTTCCATTATCCGGCGCTCATAGGGGATTTAGCCAGAGCTTACCAGTTTACGCCCGCAATGCGGGAGGAGGGCCTGCGCCTTTTCAGGGCTTGGGACAGCCTCTTGGCAAACGCCACGCTGCCCCCCTTCTTTTTGGCGGCGGACAGCGCCCCCGAACAGTACTTGGCCCTCCAGTCCTTTGTGCGGACACTGGATGCCGGGGCTACTAGCGCCCGCAGATACCTGATCCTTCACCACGCTGGCAGAATAGAGCGGGTCCGCAACCAGTTCGCGGCATCCTCGGAGTATTTCTGGCGGGCGCTGGAATTCGCCCCGGATACCCTTCAGTCCGATGCCTGTTTCTGGTTCATATTGATGAACACTCTGGCCCACAACCCCTCTGCCACAGCGCCGCTGGTACTGCGTACCATGCGCGAGTGGGATGATATGTCGACCTTCAACGGCATCCTTGACAGGCTTTCAAGGTATCTGGCGGCGGGGCGGCAATGGGATACCATGCTGGAGGTCTTTCTCGCCCTTGAACACAGGGGCTTGGACGCGTCCCGCGCAGGTACATCCCGCGCCGGAAATTCCCTTGCGCAGTATGCGTGGATTCTGGGCAGGGTTGTTCAAGAGGGCCTGTTGCAGACAAACCGGAGCGCCGAAAGCTTTTTCCGTGTTGCCTTTGAGGACAGTAGCGGCTCCCTGTACTACCGGACTATGGCGGCTCTTATGCTAGGCGAAAATGTCTCCCCCGCAAGCGACAGCCGCGATAGCCGCGCGGGGGCAAGGCGGGCGGCCCAAGCGCCGGTAACAGCGGGCGGGGAACTGGAGTTTCTGCTGGGGTTTTTTGAAATGGGGGCGGCCTCCTTTGCCCTGCCCTACATACGGGCCTTGGAGGACGGGCTTTCCATACCTGAACTAAGAAGGGTAGCGCAGGCTTTGGCTCAGGCGGAAAACTGGGCGGAATCGATGCGCCTTGTTAACCGGTATGTGCGGCGGGAGGGCCACCAGATTAGCCGGGAAGACCTGTATCTTTCCCATCCCCGGCCTTTCGTGGAAACGATAGAAAGACACGCCAATGAAACGGGAATACGGCCGGAAGTGTTGTTTGGGCTTGTCCGCACGGAAAGTTTCTTTGGGGCTGGCGCGGTTTCTCACGCCGGCGCTGTGGGTCTTGCCCAGCTTATGCCCGCCACCGCTCAAGACATCGCTGTCCGCATTGTCAGAGCCGGCGGCCCCGACCTCCGCGGCCCCAACGGGATAAACCTTACAGACCCGGAAGTGAATGTTCACCTTGGCGCTTTTTACCTTCGCCATCTTATTACCAACCAGATGGGGGGAAACACGATGCTGGCCCTTAAAGCCTACAACGGAGGCCAAGGCAGGGTGCGGCGCTGGCTGGCGGAGGACAGGGCACGGGGGGACGGCGGCCTTCCTTTAGATTTGTTCCTTGAAACGCTCCTGTACCCTGAAACCAGAAATTACGGCCGCCTTGTACTCACCGCCGCCGCGATCTACGGCTACCTCTACTACGGCAGAAGCATGGAGGAAGTGGCGCGAGGCTTTTTCTGGCAGTATGAGGCGGAAACCTCCGGCGCGCTGGCTTTGGGGCGGTAGAGAAGCGGGCAGGTAAGCTAGCCTGCACCACGTATATGCTCGTTTAATGTTGTTCTTAGCCTGCCCAGTTCCTCGTTGGAAATATACGCTAAGTGCGTGTGGGTGATTATTTTATCGGTATTTGTGTCGAATAGTTTTTCTTTGTCAATGAGCGCTTTTACGCCTTTTGGCATACAAATAACATTTTCCAATGCAGCGAGACGTTTTATTCTCTCCAAGTGTTTTTTGTTTTCAGCGCTACGAAGCATCTCCATATATAACGCCTTTCCCTTGCTCATGTTCCCGTATGTGCACCATTTTAATAACTCGGTAAAACATATATCTTCCGCATTGTCTTTGGAAAATCCCAATTTCTGAAACCTTTTATGGTATCTTTTCCCGCCGCCTTTGTATTCAGGGGCCAGCATGGGTGTATGGTCGCCTTTCCGTTTCCAATACCTGACCCCATCGTCCAGATACATCAACATTTGAATGTAAAATTTTTCATTCTGTTCAATTTCCATATCCAAATTTGCGTCAAACCCGAGAAAAATAATTTTTGCCTTTTCGGGTTCTTGTATCTGAAAAGGTCTTTTTATAAAAATTTCTTGCAGTTTTTCAGATGGGTGCTTTCCAAAAACAGATATTTCTTTCATATAATGTTCATCCTCCAAATACATTTTAAAAGAGCGTGGTCTTCCACCCTGCGTAATCCAGCGAATTCTACGGAAACATTTTCTCCGTATCCGAAGTATTTCTGTAACCGGAATATCTAGTTTGCTGGAGATTTCCTCTATCGTGTACGATGGAGTATTATCTAAACCAAACTCCATTTTGTACACTTCATATTCCACAGGAGGAAGTTTTTCCTTAAACAAGCTCACTAACTTGTCCGTAGAAATAGTATTCCCGCTACTATCTTCCACTCATCCCCCCAACCACATGCGTCCACTGGGATGTTACATCACGGTTAAACATCGGATTATACATCACTCCCCAAACCACTCCCATCGAAAACCTCTCTGGTGTTCCTTGTGGTTCAATATCCATGACCTGCAAGCCGCCGTCCCATAGCACACGTATAAACATATGGTTCATTCCATTATTTGGATTAACATTGATAATGATGCGAGCGTTGGAACCATAGAGTTTACGGAAGATAAGTGAGTGATCAATACAATCGATGACACCATCACCATTTACATCCCATACCCCATGCCTTCTCATCACTGCAAGTATACGCGGTATATTATCAAGTCTATTCGGGTTATCTCGGAACCACGTTAACTCTTCTTCGAGTGTTCGTATCGGCCGATTTGCTTCATTGGTATGCATGAACATCTGCAATACAGTTGATTGAAACTCATTCTCAGCTTGCGTCGGCGCTACTTGTGTAGGCGCAACATAAGAATGCTCAAAGCCCTGCACTGTGCTAACAGCAGGGTTCATACATGACCTCAAAGTCGAACAACTGAATGCAAATAGACCAACAATAAGAGCCATGAAAAATAGATATGCAAGATTATAGTTGCTTTTGCTTTGTTCTGCTCTTATTTCAATCTCTCTGCCGTTGTTATAGTCTGTATACGCATTCGCTTTCAGCAATGAGGCTTCTCGAACGTCTTTAACTAATTGAAGATATTGAATTGGCATTGCTCACAGCCAAGCGCGCAGCCATTTGCGTTGAGCCTTGCGCATTGTAATGCTATGTTATACAGCCTACCTTCGTCCATAAATACCTCCATGCCTGTATATCTATTAGAAAGATAGTCATAATTTTATTGGCTATTTGCAAAAAAGTCAAGGCTAATAAGATAATAATTACCTAGCTATTAGAATTACTTTCAATATGGGAAAGAAGGAGCCGGGAATGCCTATGACTGAGGCTAAAATACGAAGTATTCTTGGCGCAAACTTAAAACGGTATCGTAATTACCGTAAATTCTCACAAGCTGAACTGGCGGAAAAGCTCGACATTTCTATCCCTTTTTTGAGCGATGTCGAAAATGGCAGGAAATGGATTTCCCCAAATACTTTGGTAAAATTCGCCTCCGCCCTGAATATTGAGCCTTACGAGCTTTTTAAGCCGGAAAACGCTTCATCAACGGAAATGGCAATCGCTTTAACAAACTGGAGCGGCGATATTGTAGAGGCGGTTGCCCAAACAGTACAAAAGATACATGACTGTTATCTTCCACACGCAGATGTACTGCCTGATACTTAATGGCCCAAACCTCAAGCAACCTTATTTCTTAGGTACAATCCAAACGGCTAGAGGTTATGCCGCAAAGGAATTGCCATGCGTGGAAGGCGAGTACTCCATAACCGTTACGGCCGCTTGGTACTCACCGCTGTTGCGATCTACGGCTACCTCTACTACGGCAGAAGCATGGAGGAAGTGGCGCGGAATACTTGCGAATAATTAACCGTTCAGATAGTAAAAGCGTGGAGTTCTTTCTGGTAGATACGGATGCTGATTCAACAGTCATGATAGCGTATTCAGAAGTTCCCGCTATCCGACATAGGGGAGTACCAGTATATTTTCTCAAAAAATATACACTAAATGTTGTCGAGACGTCTCGACAAAGTTGGGGCTGTCCGAGAAGTCGGTTACTTCTCAAACAGCCCTTGTATTTTCTCCCGTTTCGTTGAAACGGTGCGAAAATACCGCACTAAGGAAGATGTCCGAACAAGTTTTCTAAACTTTTCGGAC
>Ga0123355_10009628_pt1 | contig 14723 bp, 4 predicted proteins | sample TergutEmb28metaG_3_FD_89872 | JGI IMG/M metagenome (GOLD analysis project Ga0123355, IMG submission 89872) | Embiratermes neotenicus P1 segment gut microbial communities from Petit-Saut dam, French Guiana - Emb289 P1 | ecosystem: Host-associated > Arthropoda: Insects > Digestive system > Gut ...
AGAAAACGGCACTGCGTATGCAGCACGATCGAAAGCAATATTCATTTTAAATAATTTTCAATTTAACAAGGCACTGCCGTCGTTATAGGAGGATCTAATGATCCAGTGTTCATACTAAAGTACTTCGATATTTTTTATATACATGGGTCCATGCATCGTGAATCGAATTTAATAATTTTCCAACAAGATGCGACTTATTCAGTTTATTACATTTCTGTAGGCAGCTCTACATGTTTCGGGTGTTGACACCCATCATCAGGAGCTCGTACAAGAGTAAATACAGCTTCTGTTATTGATTAACTGCAATTAGTAAAATACGCTGCTATTAATACTAATGTATAATTTAAAATTCTAGATTGGTCATATTGAATGTCACTAGCCTTGACGGATATGTATATAAAATATTGGTGGATGATTAAACGCAGTAGTTTTAAATTATGTAAACAAAATATATAAAACATATAACAAAAATATATATACACAGAATCATAATTTAGGTTATGTTGAAGTTCTATCGGAAAACGCAATAAACAAAGCCAGTTAATACTATTGTGTGTATACCTGATTTAATTATTATAAAATACTTCGGGAATAACAGTTGTACGAGCTCCTGATGATGGGTGTCAACACCCGAAACATGTAGAGCTGCCTACAGACATGTCATCATCATCAATAGTCCCATCATTCCGCTGCGGAACATAGGGCATCCACAAGAATCCTCCACCGCACTCTATTCTTGGCGTCGCTCTTGATTTCTGCCCAGGTCCTTTTCATTCCTTTAGCTTCTTCAAGCACCATTCTTCGCCACGTATTCTTCGGTCTCCCTCTGCCCCGTTTGCCTTGTGGGTTCCACTCCAGGGCTTGTCTGGTTATGTCGTCTATCGGTTTCCGCAGTGTATGGCCCAGCCATTCCCACTTGCGTTTCCTGATTTGCAAATCTATTCTTGGTTGTTTCGTGCGCTTCCACAACTCGTTATTTGTTATCTGGTCCGGCCAGAAAATTCTTAGTATTTTCCTCAGACTTTTATTGATAAAGACTTGCAATTTAGTTGTTATATATTTCGAGTTTTTCCAGGTCTCACAGCCGTAGAGTAAAACAGCTTTCACATTCGTGTTGAAGATGCGAAGTTTGGTTTGCGGTGAATATGTTGAGTGCCAGATCTTGTTCAGTGCAATAAATGCTGTTTGGGCCTTTCGTATACGAGCCTTGATGTCCTCCTCAGTTCCCCCTGTGTTGTCAATAATACTACCCAGATATGTAAATTGTCTCACTCTCTCAATAGTTCCATTATGTATGCAAAGGGGCTCTTTGTTGTTCAGGGCAATACGCATCTCCTTAGTCTTCTTTACATTAATTTTTAAACCCGCTTTTGCGGATTCTTTTTCTAATCTCTCAAGCATTTTTTGCATTGTTCGTGTAGAGTGAGTTAACAGACATATGTCGTCCGCGTAATCTAGATCTATGAGTTTACCCCATATTCCTCATCTTATACCTTCAGATTCTTTGCATACTTTAGACATCACATAGCCTAGAGTGACATTAAACAACAGGGGTGAGAGCGTACATCCCTGTTTTACTCCATTCAACACCGGTATCTGTTCTGATATCAGATTCTTATGTAGAACATTGCATGATGATTGCTCGTAAGTAGCTTGTATGATAGAAATTATTTTTTGTGGTACACCGTTTTCCTTTAGGGTCTGCCAAATTGCATCCCGTGCCAGAGTATCAAAGGCCTGTTGGAAATCTATAAAATCCAGTTGAAGGGGGAAACGAAACTCTACTGACTATTCGACAATTATTCGAAGTGTGTTAATATGGTCTGCACATGCTCTATTTGACCTGAAACCGGCTTGTTCTGGTCTCATCTTGTGCTCTAGTTCTTCTTTAAGTCTGTTGTATATAATAGTTGCCAATATCTGTCCTATTATATTTAGTAGAGTTATTCCCCTCCAATTACTGCATTCCGTTAAATCACCCTTCTTGGGGAGTTTTATAATAAGCCCTTGTTTCCAGTCACCTGGTATCTGATCGGAATTCCATACCTTTTTTTAACAAGGGTTCAAAGATGTTAGCTATAGTGTTCGGATAGTTTCTAAAAAATTCTGCTGGTAGATTATCGGGGCCACTGGCTTTATTTGGTTGAAGATGCTTAATTACAGTTTTTATTTCTTTCATAGTGGGGGCTCCTGTGGTAATTTTCTACAGACATGTAATAAACAAAATAAGTCGCATCTTGTTGAAAAACTATAAAATTACTTCGATATTATTCACAAATGATCGAAAAGTCTGTTTCGAAATCTTTCTTGATCTCTACAAATAATCATTATTTCGTAACATATGCGAATCAAGTATTATAGCTTACCTTTGTCTTCTCAACATGTGATCTCATACACCCTCCACCTACAAGCGGTATTACCGGGGAGCTGATAAATCTTTAGCCCGACCAGGAAGGAAATAAGCTGCGCCTGTCAAAAGTGTGATGGGCAAAGGAATGGATTGATTTGTCTAGGGTAGAAACAGGTGGTGACTCTTGTGAATGTGGTAATGAAGCATCAAGTTCCATAAATGTGGGGAATGTAGCTTGTTTCCTTCCTGGTCGGGCTAAGGGCTTATCAGCACCCCACAGTATATTACAGTGCGACAGCAAGTCTCACCCCCAGTATAAAACAACAGTTCGGCTTTGTATTATAAGCTTTGAATTTCAGACAAGGAGGAACATAACTAGATAACAAACACGTCTAAATTTAATTTACTCTTGACATCATTTTAAAAAGTATTATGATTTGTGACTGTCGTTCCCAATTCATGTCTGACACATTTGCATAGGATATCTTATCTGTTCGTTTATTATGATTTGGGACCAACACCGTCAAAAGAACAACAATGTTCAATATTTCATTAATTTAATAAAGATGTACTTCAAATTAATATGTTCCTCTGTATGTTTCAGGTCACCGAAGTGTCATTGCCCACCGCTGCAATGACGAGAAGTCGGCACTGACGACCGAAGACAGACGAATGCAATAAAAATCAACCATCGCGTCACTGACAACAAACTACTGAAATGGCCGGCATATCGAATGCCCCACGCTGACAGTGGAATTCGTCCAGAGTAGCCGTTCCACGCTGGTAAAAACCTTGTCTCCCTAACATACATGAAGATAAGCAAATGTGACATCATCGACAAGGAAATAAATATTTTACGTGCCAAATAGATAATTTCATAAAGGGTAACATTTATATGTTAAAATAAAATATACATTATTATGACGCGTAAAGAGAATATATATTACTTGTGGAGTGTAAGAATGAACTCCAAACCTACTTCACATTCAAGTCTGCGGCATCTAAACCTGTTATAATTGTTACACTGGAGGATACTCTCTCAAGGCAAACATTAAACGTGAGAGCTGAAACAGACATGCGAAAAGAAAGGAATTAAGAAAGACAGCTATTAATATCTCCCCCTGTTAACTAGCGCCAATGTCGTGGTCTCTCACGATATTTCACAGCAAGATAGGAAATAATCATTAAGACCACAGCGCTACTGAAGTACAGCCAAAAAAGAGACAGAATGATGACACGGCTAGAAACATTTCCTAAATAGGGGCCAAAAAAATGTGGCTGTTACATCACGGTCGTTTTGCTGAAACTCGACTGCTTTTTGCTGTAAATAAAATCGTGAAAACAGTTTATTATCTAATAGCCGACACTTCACGTCCGTCCCATCCGACATGAACACAAGACAACAAAGAGAAAAAAACATCCCAGTGAACTGTAAGGGCTGTATTTTATCTTGTAATAAGCTATTAGTATCTTAGAAGTGGTGGACAAGACAGTACAAAATACAGTTCTACAGCTACCGAAGGTTTTAGGGATCTTAAGATAGCATTAACTGTTGACGTATAGAACAGTAAGAGTCGTGGCTAATAAACATGCCCTTTGTAGCAGTGACAGTCACAAAATAAACGTATTTATTCAAGAGAGTAAAGCGTTAAGGGACTTAAATTGACATTATTTGTATTCGTTATCAGTTGGATAAAGATTTAGTAACATCGCAACAAAAATAGTACTGAGTATATTCTACAGAATATAAATGGCAAGTTATGGAATTATAATTGGTTACAGTATACAGTATCACTCATTCGGACATCATCCTCAGAAAATTTATCCAAGAAAAATTATGTCTAAAGGTACACTGAATGGATATAGTGCAAGTACAAGGCTACAAGTAAACTAAGGCAACGTCCAAAGAACTCTTAACAGTGGATACGCCTCCGATAATTAAGAGTGAAAGGTAAAATTGCACGTAAACTAGACTCTTAGAATTTTACGAACCTTGGAAAAAGATTTGTGCATACTTGACTTCAGGAAAAGTATAACTGAAGAAATGTCAGAAAAAAGAAGTTTGGTCATACACCGGTTTTAAATCGGCTACCAAGATCATTCCTTAAACACTTATGAAAATACCATTCACTAAACCAAGCACTACCGTCACAGACAGAACGAAGACGTCCAACTATCCACCCAACAAATCTATACACTACTATTATTGGCTGGCAGCGTACGATTCTCCAAGCATCGCCAATGACTGTGATGCTTCTTCAGCACGCGTCGCTCCAGTACTACAAGCCTCCTCCACCTCCACCATCAATATCCAAAGACATTTCCACCCAGCAGCAACATATGAACACTCCAACCATCTACCATCATTCAGTCAGCAACGCGTCTGTTCAGACCTTTAAGAAGTCTTGCAACACAAGGGCTATGCGTTACTACCGCCTCTGGATCTACACATGCAACGCAGTGCTACTCGTCAGCGTCTTGGGGTTCGCCATCGTTGCCGGAAGAATAGTAGTGGCCGATCCACGAAGACATCTTGTCCCAGGTCTGTCACTCTACCAGCCAAGTTTCTTGTATGCATACCTTGCCCTGGCAACACAGAGCGGACTTCTGCAACTCGTCGGATGTCTTGGAGCACTGCGACTCAACGAGAGGCTCCTCAACGTGTATTGGCTGCTTCTCCTAGTGCTTCTTTTCGGTGACGCTATCGTTGGTATAGTGTGGGTGTTTCGTTTTGATAAAATATGTGCTGACTTAAGACCGACACTCAAGCAGCGTTTAGCAGCTGAATACGGGGTCGATGCCGATTTTACTACCCTATGGAATGCTTTGCAGAGGGACTACAAATGTTGTGGAGTGGAGAGTGCCCACGATTTTGTAGGTAGTGTTGTAAACAGGACTCAAGGTGTACCGGAAAGTTGTTGCAGGTTTCCCCCATTATCGACTACGCTACCGGTCCAGGATCATCAACACCACCATCAACATCAAGAAGTCACAGAAAGAAGGTCTTTCCTAGGAGGGTTGCCGACATTAAGAATATATCCAAATCTTTCGTCACACCCTTCGGCATCGGAAGCTTCCGCGTTCACAAACAATGAATCGTTAAATCACGTCATATCCCCGAAGGATGATACCCATAATAACAGAGTTCCCATCGATACCACGACAACAACGCACAGACTCCCACCATCCACACCTCCACCTGAGAGTTGTGTAGTGAAAAACGCTATTCCGGGACCGGGTGATTCCCACGTATATACTTCAGGCTGCGAGGGTCTACTTCTGTTCTGGTTGCGTCAGAGTGCAGATGTTCTGTTCGTATTAGGTTACTGCGTCATTGCATTCCTCAAACTGTGCTTCCTCGGAATTCTAAGATATGAAATAAGGGAGATGATTCAGAAGATAAAAGTGCTCCAAGGTGAAATGAGACCCCCGCAATTACTCCTTACCGAATTTGAAACCGGACCATCACCTATAACATCCCCAACAACGACAACTCAGCATTTAGAGCCTCTACTCATGAATCATCACGAAAACAATAACGGAAATATTATCACAGGAAGTAATGGAGGAATGATGTCCGTAGTCACCAATACAACGTCGCCCCCGCCTCAGATACGTCACGCAGGCACAGCGTCTTGTGGTGGTGAAGGAGGTCGGACGGGATCAGGAAATGCCCTGTTGCTTCTTCATCCGCCAGACAGCTTGCAGACAACACCTTTACACCACGCGTCGGCGCAGCACCAACGGCATCTTAGCCTCATGAACGACGGAACAGACTCCGACACCAACAGTAACTGTGCGCTCATAATATCAGAGGAAAATACGGGCAGCAATAAAGCACCGGCAGGAAAGACGAAGCAGCCACATGGTTCTAATGGCAATAACAACTACGAACTACACGAACTGCAAGAGCTGAACAGGCTTCTTGCGAGGCACCAGACTCAAATCTGACTACGGAGGTTCATAGCCGCCTGCTTTCCCACACTATTACTCTTTCCATCATCGTCGTCGTCTAGGAAACGCAGGAAGGACTTCGGTTATTACTGAACCACAGAAATAAACAATGAAGTTTGTCTTTATAAGAGCGCAAAAGAAGGGCACTATGCAAAACGCAAGTGACTGATTTGTCAAGTGATATAACATGTATAGTACGGCCAAGTGAACAGCGATGTTTTAGGTACGCGTGTGTGTGTGTGTGTGTGTGTGTGTGTGTGTGTAGGCTTTTATGCTTCGATAGAAGGAACAGAAGATGTATCGTTGATGCACAGCTGATTTCCGTATATGAGCACCCAACATTTTTCTAAGATCTGACTGGTTTCGTAAATAGTGAAAAATAAGGTACGGCACGTAGTTGTCAGTAGTTCCAAGGAAGTTAAAAAAGGTTTGTAGTTATCCTATTATACTCAAATGGCAGAACTGTTTCTCGTCAAATCAGTAAGGCCATTCTCCTAGATATTTTAACATATGTACCTTCTAATTAGATTCCAAAGAACGTATCACAGATACGTCGTTTGGTCTAATATTGGAATTTAATTTAATGAAATAATTTTGGAATCAAGGACAAAAACCGTCTAAATATGATAAAATATGTTTTAAAACAGAATCAGGCAAATAAAACATAATATTTAACAGCAGGGTGTGGACATTCTAAAAGTGAGTACAAATAGTGAAGACTGTCAAGATATGTTTCCATTTATGGTTTACAGGCTGTATAAAAAAGAAATAAGTAGGATATATGAATGGGTAAAAATTAGTTGCCTTCACCATCCGTACAAAAATTTCGGAAATAATCATTGCATTCGACAGTTATTCACTGGAATGGTCAGAGTGTATTCTAACTGTAGTTGTGAGCGCAGGTTAGGAGAAAATATTATTTCTGTTTTGTTTATTGATATATTTGGAGGCATGATGACACCAAACCAGCATTCAAATGTTTTGACTCTCGGTCAAGTTTTCGTCAAGTCCGTCACTCTTGATGGAAGCAGCGACTGTATCGGTCTAAGAGTCGTACCTGCCCGTTTACAACTGATGAAAATATTTCGCTACTAGTTCTCGAAACTATCGCTGGTTTAAATCAGTCACATTTAAGTTACGTTGCAAAGTTACGTATTAGCGCATGTTTCTAACGAAAGGTGGCTGTGATATGTAAGTGAAATGAATATATTTTATATGAGATTTGAGGCGTTCATGGCGGTGAAATTTTATGTTATAGTTTTCAGGGTTATGGCACGTTGAAGTATGGTAACTGATTACCAAATTCTGGAGGAAAACGGTAAATCCAACTTTACCTACCAGACTGCAATGGCGTCGTAACCCTGAAGACTAGTACAGAAAAATCCCAAGAATAAATACCCTGAAGCCTAGAGTAGACTTCGTCGTACAGAAAAATCCCAAGAATAAATATGAAAACGTTTCCTGCAATGTGAATTTAAATATTCTCTCTTGCAATTCTATTTAATTGTGAATTCTTTGACAATTTGTTATAATGCAACAGAAAGGTTAAATGCGAAAATTTGTAACACATGTTGAACAATCTATTTTGCACTTTCAGTTCATTACCACGTTGTAAATGTAAAAGAAATAAAACACTTTAATGCATAAAGCGCCTACTAAACAAAAGGAGGGTTTTGACTAGTTGTGTAACTGAAAAAGGAAGGTAGCTATGTTAAAGAGAATCATAATAAAATATCATGAAAGTTCAAACTATATTTGTTAGTTAAATACAATAAATCAGTATATTCCTACTTTACTACTGACTTAAAAATGAACGGAACCGAGTAAAGGCAACATAGTAAAGGTATCAGCATAACAGCATGTTGTTTCGTGGACCTTAGCTCTCCGCTCTATCCTAACCTGTCAAATTGATTGATTCTATGTTATATTTGTGAATTTTTTAAATTTTCATGTTTGGTTTGGAATGAAAGCCCTGCTTTGTAGGTTATTTCGTACTACTTTGCCAATGAAAGAGTGGAGCACTTCTTTACGAAAACTACGAAAACTAAAAGAAATAGCAGAGCCCTTCTTAATATTGGGTCCTTTTTAAATATTGAGTCGTACTTATGTCTATTTGCAAAGCACATCTTCCATATTTCATGTAAAATACTGAAAGGGTGATGTTTGTATGTCATCAATCTTAAATCAGACCTCCTAATGCCGTACGAACACAGAAAACTATTTGCATGCCTGTAGAATCGCTAAGGAATTACACGTTCAAATACCGAGCGGCACTAGGAAGAACTACAAGAAACTGTTGTTCAGTACAATAACACGCCTTTAAGCCACCGGTTGTTAATTTTCTTTCGATATATGATCAAATTTCGCCACATGAAACCGTGTGGCCGTTGTTAAATCAAACACGACGAAGGATATATCAGTGAACGGACCTACCTCATGAAAGTGGTAAGGTTGTCAGCCTTACGCACCGGCTGTCTTTACATCCTGGAGATATTCCTGGTACTCATTTCTGTTAGAGGCTGAGTCGACCCAAAGCCATAGTGCGGCCGAAAAAATTAATTCGATGAAAAATCCCGACCTCATCGGGAATCAAACCCGTGACCTTCCGGCTTGTAGCGCAGTGCCTCAACGAACTGCGGCACCTCGTGTCCCCCTATCGAATAGGTACGGCGAACTATTTGACTACCATAATAACCTAAGCCTTATGGATTACAAGTTATTACTTAGGATCAATTCCACGTAAATTTGTCGCGTGGAACATGAAACTTGTAAGCTATCGCCACGTTTGTAACCAACAAATTGAACACAATATTCCACACATAAATTTTAAGTGTACTGGTGGCCAAATTTACGACGTCCATAAAGTTGATTTATACTTCCGTTCCTCATTACTTACACCGGCCTTAACTTACATTAGATAAAGTGGTAAGAATCATACAAATGAAAAGCCCTATAAAAGTCACAGAGGTGAATGAAAAGCTGACAATCATGTTTCCGCATCTGCTAAGGACATGGTCTAACCGGCAGCTGACCACTTCAGGGACGGACAGGTACAACCTCATTTTACAGACAATGTTACCTCTTCCTACTTTAGGAATACCAATACAATAATCAGTACCTCAGCTTCAAAAAAGAGATCCACGCATCGATTTTTGACTCTCGATTTCATTTAAATGATTAGCGAGACAACAAACGTTAAAAATGAAGATAATGAAAGTACTTGTTTTTGGCGTGAGAGAATCTGACTTTCTGAATTATGCCCCATATTTTCTGTATAATTCGCCATCTGAAATTCATACGCCCGTCTGAAAATCCCTTTCCAGGAAGAAATGCTGAATATATAAAAAGTGTAACTGCATGCCAATTTTCCAGAATTTTAAACATTTGTCGTCAGAATGGCACAGCATAACATGACACAAAATTTTCCGATAAAAACCTGTAAAAATGAATATGTTTATGACATGTCACAAAACCAACTTCGCATACCAAAATACATTCGTCTATTATTTGAAATCAACAAGAACCACAATTCCCACGACTGTCATCTTATTTCACCATTCCCGAACAGAAAGTATATTCCTTGCCATTTGGCCCACTATTTCGAATAAGTACCCCGCTACAAAGTGGCACAGTGGTTAAGGTGCTGTGCTACAAATCGGAAGGTCACTGGTTCGATTCCAGATGGTGTCATTGGAATTTTTCATTGACGTAAAATCCTTCCGATCGCACTATGGCCTTGGGGTCGACTCAGCCTCTAACAGAAATGAGCACCAGGAGCATTTTCTGGGGGTAAAGGCAGCCGGTGCGTAAGGCTGACAACCTTACCACCATCCAGTGCCGTTGTCATGAAATCTGCGAACCTTAACTTCCTGGAACCCTCTGGGCCACTCCAGGCCTGTAACGGGAATGCTTTACCTTACCCCGCTATGAAACTTCAAGACTGCGCTGTATAACGCTGCCGTTCTCATAAATAAGGTTCGTAGAGGCATCGTCAAGGTATAGCGGAGGCCATGAAATTGAAACCTCACAAGCTGGCCTCCAATAGTATGTTTCACGGAAATCGGTCAGTTAGTGGCTGTCACCCTCATGACCCGACTGGAAGAGAGGCTAGATACAAATACATAGACAAAGACACAAGTATCTCAGTAGGAAGTAAGATTCAGAAGAAATACCACAAAAGCGACAAGTTACGCAAGGAATAGATAGACGCACGTTTATATCAAGTAGGTTGGTGCAGTATATTGGTTTCTCAATTTTATTTAATGACCGCCTTCGCGTTCAAGTATTCATATAAATTGGACGTTAACCATTTAAAGAAGAAAAGGGTCTGTTTTATATAAGGACTATGTGAGTACCGCTCAGTAAACACGCTCCACCTCGGTTATACAAAACCAGTCCATTAACCTTTAGGCACCATGCATCCTATATATAGGACAGATGTACCGCTACTCCCCAGAGTACGCTTTTTATACATTTAGTCAATAAATATATTTAATTATTTTTTAGACTTTCTGTCACCATCTTCGTTTATTCCTTCATAAAATGGCATGTATTTCCTAATGTTACCCCTCTTGGTTCATAAAATATTCACATTTTACATAAATGGTGTGCTAAACTGTAAATGTCCAGCTCCAGGGCCAAAGGGTTAATGTTGTATAAGCCAGAAGTCACAGTTTGTTATGAGATCCATACACAACACATAAACACAATGTGAGCAACATGTAGAATTTTTTAATGTTAAACCTTGTGGTATGATAAGTTACCGTTGGCTTTAAAAGGTCAATAGACTGCACTCACAAAGAGAGATTCGACACCGTGTGTGGCCTAAATACACAACCAACACTCGCATCTTCTTTCAACCTGCGCTCTTTTTCTGTCGCCAAGGCAACACAGTTGGTAATGGACAAGTATTTCTCCTGCTAACCTAGGCAGTGCCATCTAATTTACAAAATATGCAAATAAACTTATGGCACAAATGAGAGCAAACACTAAGCTCTTAATGATGTTTATATTTGTTAAACGTTCCAGAAGAATGATAATGACATTATAATTTTAACTTTTTCCCTTCATAGTGGGCTTTCCAGCATATGAGACGTGACCTATGGGTTTGTAAGTGTATCAGGGGCAGAAACTTTAATTAAGAAAACAGATTTATCTCAGTAATTAACCAACTTGATGCAAAAAAGTTTTGTTTTACAATAATTTTATTTCATGCCTCTACATGTTTCGAGCACATGTGCTCGAAACATGTAGAGGCATGAAATAAAATTATTGTAAAACAAAACTTTTGTGCATAAAGTTGGTTTTTTACTGAGATAAATATACTGAGATGCACGGTCAGCAAAACATCAAAACAAAATTAAGACTATAGACTTGCTGTTTGTATCACATCATGTGCATCACGCAAAGACACGATAGAGGAAAATTAATTTAAATTTAAAAAAAATACATGTGCAAGGCAATGCTGAGCAGCGTTCGGAACTTCGCCTTCTGCAACATTTCCATATGGTTATGCCATTTAATCCACTGTGGCAAAACATTTTGTTGTTGTTCACAACCCCACTTGAAAAAAAAAATAGTGCACAATTTGAGGTGTGCTCATAATCCAAATGCACCCCCTAATTCATGATGCAATTCATAATCAATAACTGTTAAATATTGTGACTGCATAAAATAAAAACTGTAAACTTCAGAGGAACGTGACTAAGAACGGGAATACCGCGTCGCTGGATAATTACTACGCATCACAACAAAGCTATGTGTTGACAGACATTTCTCTGGTTTCTCCAGCTTTGTCGTATTTTTATCAATTACCTCGTGAAGTGGCACCATTTTAAGAAAAAGTGTTGTTCCATGTGCAGAGACGGATGGACGGATGGACAGACAGACAGACAGACATGGCAAATCCAAAAGTCGCTTTTGTAAGTTTTCAAACGTGCCTAAAAAGTAATGCCTCCGTTAATTCCGTAAACCTTCTTAGTTCAACTTGATGTCACTTGCTTTATTATTTTTTTTACTTAATGCTCAACATGTTTCGGATGTTAATACATCCATCCTCAGGAGCTTGCGACTTATTTGTTGAGTTATTTCATGGGTTGTATCGTTCTGGTTCGATGTGTGTTGGTGTTAAGTTGTGGTTTGGCTGTGGTGGTGTGGTATCCGTATGCAGGCTGAGGCACTAGTGCCACAGCCAAACCACAACGTAAAACCAACACACATTGAACCAGATCAATACAACCCATGAAATAACTCAACAAATAAGTCGCAAGCTCCTGAGGATGGATGTATTAACATCCGAAAAATGTTAAGCACATAAGAAGTGAAATAAAATAGCAAGTGACATCAAGTTTGTCTCTCTTTACTCAACTATCAAGATGATGCACGGTCCAATATACATAACCTTATTAGTTCAGTTACTTTCAGCGACAGAAAACAACACCTGTAACAATCAAGTCAAGCTGGAATATTTCACTGGAAAACACAATTATATAAACTGAATTAGTCTTTATCACACAAAATGCGTAAAAACCGCACAATATATATCCCATAAAATTTGTGTTCTACCGACTGAAAATTGAAGCCCATAACGGTCCTCGGACTGAAAATATTTAAAAAGGACCCAAAAAACAATCTCGAAGAAAACTCCAAGTAACACAAATTTCGATCTTAGACCTTAATGCCTAAATAGTCAGGATGAACAAAATAACTTATCATCGTTCCATTAAATGCCTGCAACTTTATTTCAGTATTATGTCGTCATATCATCTGTACTGCGTTATGGCAATATCATATATATATATATATATATATATATATATATACAGAGGTAGCCAAAACGAATCGTTTTTTCGGAAGCTGAATGTATGAAGCAATACGTAGATGTTTAAAAATTTTCACAGTTACTGAGTTTATCATAAGCTATGACGATGTATAAAGATTCATGCAAAATAATACTGCTTCGATTTAACTTATTTGATTGTCTGGTGTGATCGATGCTTCATTCGTTCATCTTTCAGATATAATTACATTATGATTACAAGCACTGCTATGTTAGGCTGCACAAGGAAAACCCCATATGGGAAGAAGTAAAACGTATCGAGGGAAGCTACATAGGAAATTAAGTGTAAGAAAAAGTAAAATTAGTTTCATTATGCAACATTCATCTGAGGGGCATTTTCCAGAATTATGGTTAGTGAAATGTGTCTATTGTAATTTCAATTTAAGATAAGCTATTAATAAACTGGAGGTAGATATGAGTATAATATAAAACGACTGCCTATGGCATAAAAATAGGGTATTTATTTGGTTCTACGGACCATGAATAGATTAGAACTGAATTACGTAGATATTTCAGCCAGGTTGCGTATGCTGAACGGAGGTGAAATACAACTCCAACATGTGCAGAACAACGTTTTAAAAACACGGTACATATGAAACCTCAAAATATCAATAACTTACTGTAGACAGCAGTCACTAAAACTGACAAAACATTAGAATATTTTCTGTTGAGGGTTTCTTAATAATATAGTGAAACAACATCATCATTTTTCGAGAGAACGAACGAATTAATTCATATTAGATTTGAGTCTGTAGAACACACTTAACAGTGCTTTCGAATATAGTTAAATACAATAACGCTGTACGAGATTATGTAAACTCAACCGAGCTATTGTCTCGATACGAAAGCAGTAAGCTCGCTGGTTGCTTTGACAGCACTGTAGATTACGAAGTTAGACACATAACTCAATCTGGTTTACTGAACTGCACGCTGTAGCAATTTAGGCTATACACCTAGTCCACTGCCATAATTCTAACCCTGTAAGATTGTAACTCCAAAAACAGGTTAGGTTCTGTTAATAAAATGCAACGCCTACCATGTTAAATTTGGACAGATATATCCTCCATACTGGTATGAAAACATGAGTAAAATTTCATAAGCAGGGTAATCATAAATAAATAAATATATATATAAAGAAAAACAGGATTAGAATAGTTCAGAAGGTAAAAAAAATTACGTGCATTAAAATATATAGTGTATGTTGGTATAAATGCAACGGATTGCGCCAAAGCTTCGCTTGGTATTTCAGATGTCGTGTTACAGTATTTAACAATGAAAGAACTGCCTTTATTTAGCTATGTAGAAGTCCACAGAAACGGGGGAATGGAGGAGATTGCATAATGAGGAGCCAACTGATCTGTACTCACCCAATAATGTGCGGGTGATAAAATCGAGAAGAATGAGATGGGCTGGGCATGTGGCGCGTATGACTGAGGAGAGGGGGTGTATAGGGTCTTGGTGGGGAAACCGGAGAGGAGACCACTGGGGAGACCTAGGCGTAGATGGGTGAATAATATTAGGATGGATCTCCAGGAGGTGGGATGTGGGTATATGGACTGGATTGGGCTGGCCCAGGAGAGA
>Ga0123355_10009629_pt1 | contig 14723 bp, 10 predicted proteins | sample TergutEmb28metaG_3_FD_89872 | JGI IMG/M metagenome (GOLD analysis project Ga0123355, IMG submission 89872) | Embiratermes neotenicus P1 segment gut microbial communities from Petit-Saut dam, French Guiana - Emb289 P1 | ecosystem: Host-associated > Arthropoda: Insects > Digestive system > Gut ...
ATAAGTCGAAACATGTAGTAATAATATTAATTGTTGCTTTTAGCAAACTGTGTTGTGTAAGACGGTTTTAAATACATAAATATTGATCTATATACACAACGTGATGGAATACACAAATATTAATAAAAGGAGTTCACTTTCTTAAGTATTATTAGGCATATCTAGTATAACCTTTGTCTTTACTTATCGATTCTCTCTCTCTCTCTCTCTGTATATATATATATATGTATATATATCACCACGGCATGTTCCACATAAAGGTAAAGGTAAATCAGTCCCGTTACAGGCCCGGAGGGGTCCAGAGTGATCCAGGAAGTTAAGGTTCCCAGATTTCGTGACAACGGCACAGGATGGTGGAAAGGTTGTCAGCCTTACGCACCGGCCGCCTTTTCCCCCAAGAAATATTCCTGGTACTCATTTCTGTTAGAGGCTGAGTCTACCCCAGAGCCATAGTGCAATAGGAAGGATTTTATGTCAAAGAAAATTCCACTGACACCATCTGGGATCGAACCAGCTTCCGTCCGATTTGTAGCAGAGCACCTTAACCACTGTGCTACCACGGTACCCCGCATGTTCCACGTAAGGATAAAAAACGGACACAGAATAGCGCAGTCACTGCAGTGACTGAGCTATCGTGCCTAGACGGTCGATTTCCGCTTAACGACAGGGACAGATTTCCTCTTCCCACCACCACGACTACCTGAAGGCGGGCTGTGGAGCTGCCCGAATTCCCACGCACTGAGCACATTGATATTCATGTTTACAGGTACAGCGGCTGGAACTTGAGCCTGGCAAGTCACTGCCAAAAAACGTCAAGTTTAAGAATGCGTAAATTTCACCACCAAGCCCATAAATTCACATGACAAAATGCCGCAATAACAGGCTATTTGTTTGTTTTTACCTTTGATATTATTTATGAGACATTTAGATGTAATCAACTGTACTAAGTATAATTGATTCTTCATCGGTACAAATGTTAATTTGAGATAATTGACATTCCATTTACCAAAGAAGAATTCTATGGGATTTTATTTGACCCTAAATGGAATAATTCCATTCGAAATACAAGGAATGTCCTTTATTGCTCTCCTGTTTTTATACCCAGTATACGTTGAAACTCTAGACTAAAACATGGATAGACATTTGTCATGACTAACAACAGAGAGAACCCTCATCTCATGCATTATGTAGTGGAATTATGTAAGGTTTGTAACTGGCGTTTTTCTGTCTTGCACTGTCAATCGTTTTGGGAAGTAAATTTTCTTGGTTTTTGTAAGAAGGCGTCACGAAGTGCTCTAATGAAGTGTATAATGAAGTGCTCTAATGAAGTGTATAATGAAGTGCTCTAATGAAGTGTATAATGAAGTGCTCTAATGAAGTGTATAATGAAGTGCTCTAATGAAGTGCTCTAATGAAGTGCTCTAATGAAGTGCTCTAATGAAGTGTATAATGAAGTGCTCTAATGAAGTGCTCTAATGAAGTGTATAATGAACACACAAATATACGTCAGCACAACAATTGTCTATTGGAGCAATAGGCTACATGTTTCGACCCGTTAACAGGTCATCATCAGGCCTCCAGCAGAATAAGTCATAGTGCTATTTAAAAATTGGGATCCCAATGTTTCTATAATTGTAAACAAATATAAAATCTGGTGCTGGATAAAATGTGATACATACATTATCTATTAAAATAGTTAAAACATGAGTAGGTATCTGACACCTAGGACAGTGTTTGTTATCGTTAAATTCTGGACTATAGGTAAATACAGTAGCACTTATAGTCCAGAAATTAACGATGATAAACACTGTCCTAGGTGTCAGTTACCTACTCATGTTTTAACTATTTTAATAGATAATGTATGTATCACATTTTATCCAGCACCAGATTCTTATTTGTTTACAATTATAGAAATATTGGGATCCCAATTTCTTAACCAGCATTTTTGACTTATTCTGCTGGAGGCATGATGATGACCTGTTAACAGGTCGAAACATGTAGCCTATTGCTCCAATAAATATTTGTTGTGCTGACGTATATTTGTGAGTTTATTACATAAATTTTCTTGTGTTTTACCTATTCCATGACGTTCGCTGTGTCGACTATTAAATAGCTACTGACGTTAAGGAGGGTTATAGTCGTTCAGAGTCAATAGGTCCAAGAAGACTGTTTGAAATGCCTGACACTGGACGTAGAACACTGGTAGTCTTCGAAACGTCGGTAACTTATTTACGAGTCTATATGGTGTAACATGACACAAGATGTAAACGTGAACTAAAATCGAATATTGCCATGGTAAAAGTACCATTCTGTAAGAAGATGACCGTTTTGCCAGCAAAATGGTCTCAAATTTAAGGAAGAAATGTGTAAAGTGTTACATTTGGAGCGTAGTTTTGTGTGGCGCTGAAACTGGGACACTTCGGAGAGTGCATGGGGTATACCTGGAAAGTCTTGAAATGTGGTGCTGGAGAAGGATGGAGAAGATCTTTTGAACCGATCGTGTGGGAAATGAAGAAGTGTTACAAGGAGACAAGGATGAGAAGAATATCCTACATACAGTAAAAGGAAGGAAGGATAAGTGGATTGGTCACATATTGAGTAGGAACTGTCTTCTAAACACGTTGTTGAAGGAAATAGAGAAGGAAGGAAAGAAATTATGGGAAGACGAGGCAGAAAATGTAAGCAGCTAATCGATGACTTTAGGAAATGAGATGACAGTGGGAATTGAAAGAGGAAGCACTAGATCGAATCTTACCGAGAACTGGCTTTGGAAGAGGCTAGGACCTGTCTTTAGACAGACCACGAAATGAATGTTGTTACATTCCTAAGACTTGAACCCTCAGCATAACTGCTGTTTCCCCAAATCTAACAAAATGTTCTCACTTAAACATTTCCATTACTGTAGCTGATAGCTTGCATTTCCTTACTGTCACGTATCTTCGCGATATAATGTAACCGAATCTTTCAGAGCGGTGCAGGCCTTTGGTTAGTTTTCTTCCAAATATCGTTGCAGATCTCGAATGGAGCACAGGATTGATACTTCTCACTGTTCCTCTCAATCTGCTGACCAATTCCATCATCCAACTTGTCCTATAAACCCAAACGCATATACATACATCCACACACAAACACACACATATACAAGCAATTAGCACTTAAGTCCCACAAAATTTCACAATCAGAACATACATTCTTGTTCTTAAGCTTTCGCCGTGTTCTAAATGTAAATTACCCAAAAAGGAATAATTTACAGAACATACATTGCTTAGAAGCCGTTTAAATTCATTACAAGAATAATTTCTGTGCTTAAGAAGAGGGGCTTAAGTGCAATTTTATATTTGACACAATTCACCATTTTTCTTAAACCAATATTTGACTTATTACTGTCTTACCTTCTTGTCCCACTTACACTTGAATAGTGTTTGGACTTAATCACTTCAAATATTAACCAACAAATGCACCTATATAACTTTCACTTAAAACGCTTTAAAGCACATAAAACTACTCCGACAAGTTTCGATCTTTTCAGATCTTTCAAACTCCCTGATGATGATCTGAAAAGATCGAAACTTGTCGGAGTAGTTTTATGTGCTTTAAAAGTTTTAAGTGAAAGTTATATAGGTGCATTTGTTGTTTAATAGTTGAAGTGATTTTACGAACTGCACGGTCCTACGATGAGATTCATTTGGACTTAAATCCGTCTGCATCTGAAAGAACCTGGAATTGTAAGAAATATGTTATATTATGGCAAACATGTTACAATAAGACTTATAACATTCTGCTGCTCAGGTACAGCTTTTTGTATTCCTAACATACAATCCACATTGTTTGCTACATAATTTAATACCGTCTGCATCCCCCACTGTTACAGGCAATGTTATTTTATATATTTCTGCAAATCGTTCATTACAATCTTTAATACTTCATACGCAATCGCGTCGAAGTAACGTAAGTTTCGTTGTCCATCAGAGAGTTAGTACAGACACAAACATGAGGGTCCATAATTATGTTCATTGTACAGTCTGCCACAAAACAGTCACACCTCCAGACCATTATCAGACCAATATAGTTTACAGGACTTTACGCAAAAACATACAAGCCACGATACTTTATGTTTTATTTCTTTAAGTTTTGAGCATTATATAGTTCTGATGATGGCCTGGATATTAGGCCGAAGCTAGACACTTAGGAGAAGTGTGACTTTGTTGTGCAAGACTGTATAATAAATACATTTACTGATTGGACCGCCACTGGTACCCAAAGATGGGGATTCATTACACGCGTTTGTTCTGAAATCATTGTGCTATGTGTTAATAAGAAGCTACATAACAGTACAAAGTGCAGCACATCGCTTGATGCCTTTAATTCTTGACGCTGAAAAAATGCACATTCCACAGATGAAGGTGCTAGTGGGACAGGTTAAGATGTTTTTAACAACTTTCAAACCACGCTTCAGGCGAAATACGAGAATTAGTGCTTCGTTTCTAACAAATCAGATTTCACATACATAAAAAAATATTTCGTGACTAAATGTTGAAGAGAAAAATGGAGATTCTATATGGAAGGAAATGTGTATATAAGGAAGGAGTGACACAGAAAATAAAAGAGTATGAGAATGAGACAGAGAAACAGTAAAAGACAACAACGCTGGGACATGGATGATAATTTTGTTAGCATTTTCGCTCTACCCAGAATTTTACTTGTAAATTTAATATTACATTAATCTATTTATTGCTATATTGTACGCTGACACTTCTCAACCAGTAAATGCTTAATCCCACATACCCTTCCAGTTTATATATTATATCTGAATTAAGAAGTGAATATTCATTTTTATGTATAAATTCATTTTAAATAACAAAGAAACAGTAAGGTAATGTAACAAATTACTCTAATGTATAAAAATGATACGTTTCTCAGTATTGTGTGCAAATATTAATGTGTTGCTAGGTGTAATTATTTTGGCTATAAATTAGAATTTGTTTATGTCACTTTAGCAATAAGCACCCAAATTTATTGTGTTCATTAAAATTTATCCTGTATGACTGACCCTTCCATTGCTACCTGTACAAATGTTAACACTTCATTTCCCTAAGCTCCTGTGTCTTCATTAGCCACATAAAACGATAGCCTTGTAGGTAATGGTGAAACAAAATGGCTGCAGATTACTGTCAGATTGGTTGACGTTATTGCTGTAGCGGTTTCCAGAAAATGTGTGTAGGAAGTCATAACCCAAACAGAGCCTGCTCATAATCATATAAAGTGACGGTTTATTCTAACTACGCCCGCTGTATCCTTGTGCCCATATTCGGAAGCGCTGCTGACAAACTCAATTATTCTGCTATTGTCGCAACTAATAGGAATTGAAGGCCTGGTACAGTTTAGACCATGGGGTTTGCATCGCATTCCCGTCACAGATTTGTAGCCTAGGATGAGATGCTTTCATCTTGCCACAAAACAAAATTAATGCCATCAAGATAGTCCTGCCTGAACCAAGGCAAACACGCATGTATGTATAAACTGTCTGAACACTGCCTTAATCCGGTGAATACTTCTTAAAATTTCTTGTGATATTTTTTCTGCTTGATGAAAACGAAGACGATCATCATCATCATCATCATCATCATCATCATCATCATCATCACGTAGTCTCTCTAAGGACAAGTCTACAGCCTTTTCCAAAATTAGTTCTGCACAAACTGCGATATAGTGCTTCCTCTTTCAATTCCCAGTACTCCGTCATTTCCCGAAGGTCATCCATTAGCTGTTTATGTCGTCTTCCTCGTCTTCCCGTCATTTCTTTTCATTTCCTGAATCCATCCTTCAATAAAGCGTCTGAGAATGCATTTCCCACTCAAGTTGTGACCCAACCAGTCAGCCTGGGTTCTTCAATTGTGATGTACACTACGGAAAGTAGATCAGAAATACCTGGAAAGTTTTTCCTTGTGGTGCTAGAGAAGGATGGAGATCAGTCGGATCCTGCGAAAAATGAAGAAGTACTAGATAGAGTCAAAGAGGAGAGAAATATCCTACATACAATGGAAAGGAGGAAGACTAACTCACATCTTGCGTAGGGACTGCCTTCTAAAACACGTTAATGAACGGAATATAGAAGGGATGGAGAGACGAGGAAGAAGACGTAAGCAGCTACTGGATGACTATAGGGAATAGAAAAGAAAAATAATTGACATTGTAAAAAGGACGCAGTAGGTCGTACTGTCTGGAGAACTTGCTTTGGAAGAGTCTATGAAACTTTCCAAAGCCATACTACGGACTGAACGAATGGTGGAGAAGATTTACCTTCTGTTGGGTTAGCCGTCTATTTCTAGTTCATCCTGTACATTAATTTAAAAGAGATGTGTTTCAGCCATGAGCGTAATGTTTCAATGTAATCAAGTCACATTTTCTCTTACCTTATCCGCATTCTGTCTTCTCAGTTCTTCCTTTATGCAGTGCCGCAGCCAAGCTGCAAGTTGTAAGACCATTTTAAAGCTTTCCATTCCTTGCACAATTAAGTGCGCAGTTTATTACACCAACGAAATGCACAGTCTTAGTTAATAAGTTCAAAGCTTGCTGTTTACTTGAAACACTAGAAGTTTAGTATTAAAAAACTGTATATTCATTCCACACCGTATTTATGTGTTTTGTATTTATCTCAGAACAAGCAACGACATTTGCTCTATATAACGTCAACTGATTGGTTTGTATAATCGAGATGATTAGTTTTTCTTACTTCAATTATTAACCAACACTCGCACTTATATAAATTCCACATAAAACAATTAAAAACACTTAAAAGCACTCCGACATGTTTCGATCTTTTTAGACCATCATCAGGGAGCTATGTTTTTCCTTGCTAAAGTTATAACATTCATTATCTAATTCATTTTGGTAAACAGGGTGTTGTGGCAGCATGTCATGTTGTGTAGAAATGTGTTGTTGGGTGTGCAGCTGACTAGGTGTGCGTCGTATGCTACGTGATGAGGGACTGCAGGGACTCGCTGCCACTGGGATTCGATCCCCGGACCGTCCACCCCGTAGCGAGTCGCTATACCGACTGAGCTATCCCGACCCCATATATATGTATGTATAATATTTCAACGATATAAGAAGTGTTTTAACGACACTTCAAACATGAATTTTAAAATGTTTGTTTTTTTACCTTTTATACTGAATTAGCGTCAACAACGAAACTTCTACAGACTGAAGAACTTTACAAATAAGCGCTTTCCAGAGGCAGTTGTTGTTTTAACCTGGCACTGTGTTCTCCCTAAAGATGTTAAACTTGTACCGAAACATGTCGGAGACGCTGCTTTAATATTACGAGTATATTAATTAAGACTCTACATATATTTTGTGTAATTAACGATGTACTTTATTAACATGTTTGTCACGTCTTGTTACTGTGTAGAGGCCAGTTGAAATGTGATGGCACACGCGCAGAAACCAGACTTCGTCTTTCGGCGAAACGGACGAGTCCATTTAAATCGGCGGGAGTTCAGTCGACTACTGACAGCCGAGGTGTGTGCATCAGCGGTAGTAATGCTGGATAAACCATGTTTCGAGGTAGTGTGAAGGGTACTAGCTACCCACTCCATTCGCCAGTTTCCCCTCCACTTCCCCTCCCGTGCATCGCCGTGTACCATCACATTTCAACTGGAGTTTACCACTTAACACGGGAGCCGTTCGTGGAATCTTCATTAACAATAGACATTAAATTTTATAATTTCCGCATCTTGCAGCAAGTTTTGTAAATGGCCTTCCTCAAATACTAGATATGCGCGGTAAGTTGCGAACTTATTATTACGAAGAGACGAAACGTACGTGTAACGTTAGGCTACGGCCCGTTCGGGTCTCTGCACCCTGGGCTCTACACAATGTTTATAAAGTAAACCGACCGAGGCTTCTACTTCTGCTATTGTTCACATTTCTGCACATATTATAGGTTTTGTTGCTATGGTTTCTGTGTGGTGTTATATTTCTTTGAAGAACTTATTACATGCCTAATTTGGTTTTGTTTCTGCTAAACATATCGGTCAGATATAACCTCAACATTTCGGCCACAAGAAATGTTTCGAAATTTTTTAGTTCCAAAACAAGAGATCTTGGGTTCTTTGCAGTTAGGCCTATATTTACAACCTCTGTATTTACCAAATTCCCTACTCCTACATCTGTCTCACTGTAAGATGCAACGCAGGCACGTGGGGAGTGGCTGGGGGTAGGGGGGGATAGAGGAGTAGAAGTGCAGCTGTACTCATTCTTAACCTCTGCGTAGCCGTACCGCGCATTTAACACTTTTCATCACGGTTATAAAAACCAATCAACTGACGTTGTACAGGACAAAAGTCGCTGTTTGCTTTCAGATAAATACAAAACACATAAATACAGTATGGGCACAGCGTACAGTTGTTGAATGTTAAACTGGTGGTGCATCACGTAACCAGTGGGCTGTAAAAGGTTAATATGATTATGTTTTAGAATACAGGGGTATTCGAAATGATTGTCGGGGTTTTAACAACTTGTCATACACAATACACTTTAGATAGGAGTATATGTGTATTTTATTTAATAGAAGAGCACTCCAAGTTTTTGTTACATACCTTACAGGTGCTCTATATGTGCATCCTTTGTGATTCTACAGGGTTATTCGAAATGATTGTCGGGGTTTTAACAACTTGTCATACACATCATACTTTAGATAGGAGTATATGTGTTTTTATTTAATAGAAGAGCATTCCAAGTTTTTGCTACATACCTTACAGGTGTTCTATACGTGCATCCTTTGTGATTCTACAGGGTTATTCGAAATGATTGTCGGGGTTTTAACAACTTGTCATACACAACACACTTTAGATAGGAGTATATGTGTTTTTATTTAATAGAAGAGCACTCCAAGTTTTTGTTACATACCTTACAGTTGCTCTATATGTTCATCCTTTGTGATTCTACAGGTTTATTCGAAATGATTGTCGGGGTTTTAACAACTTGTCATACACAATATACTTGAGATAGGAGTATATATGTTTTTTATTTAATAGAACAACACTCCAAGTTTTTGTTACATACCTTACAGGTGCTCTATATGTGCACCCTTTGTGATTCTACAACATCAACACGATAATGGATTTCGTTCCAAACTGTTTGTAGCATGTGAGCGGTGATGATTTCAATAGCGGTTCTGTTTCATACCTTCAGTTCCGTGATACTTGCGGTAAGAGGAGGAACATAAACCTGATCCTTGACGTAACTCCATAGAACGAAATCACATGGGGTTGCATCTGGAGTGTATTGTGTATAACCCTAACAGTCATTTTAATAACTCTGTATTTCCCTAAAGATTTTATGCGATTGCCCCAAATTTACAAGAATTTAAAAACTTCTGACGCATTGTAAATGGGGCCCACGCAGTCGCAACCAATAACAAACAGACATTTATTCTTATTCCTCTGCTTTATTTTGGAAAACACACTGAAGCAACATTTGGAAAGGGTCTCGTAATTTACTGAGACAAGCTTACAGGTACTGGAGGGTCGTCACCCATCTGAACTATTTCAGACATTTGCCTATTTCCGCTTTCATCCCTTCTTGTTTACAAACATTTCGCTAATTGTGTGAACACCCTAAATTGATATTGCATCAGACCGAGCTTCTGACACCCCGATTTTCCTGTTTTGCGGTCTGACTCAAATCTCTCTTAAATTCTACATTTACCTACTTATACCAGGGTGCTGATAAATCCTTAGCCCGACCAGGAAAGAAACAAACTCGGAAGCACTTTAGGAACGCGCGCGATTTCAACAACATCGAGACGCGATCTGTCACCAAGTTTATTTTTTTCCTGCAAGACAAGGCGCCGAAGGAAATTCACGCCATTATGACAGAAACATTAGCTCTTTCCCTTGCTGGTCGGGCTAAGGACTTATCAGCACCCATGTACAGTTGTGACTTTGTAACGGAATCAAGTCTAATCGGCATAACAACCCAGACGATCACAGTCTGCGCGCATTACGTTTAGTACAGATTTCCCCCGCTTTTATGTCAAATGCCTGATAAGCGTCTTTCATAATACCTTATTGATATATTATCAAAATATATACTGTTATATCAAAGGTAATAATTCCATAAGGTTGTAGCAGTCGTAACACAACTATATTATCAGGTATATATAATTTATCAACATCAACTACATGTTTCGGCCATACAATTTTTATCAGAGAAGCTATATAGATATGATATAACATAGAACAAATTATTAGTGTATGTAAGGGGGAACGAGATCTCGTTTTATACAAAGTCGGTGGGTGTGTGTGCAGATGGTAAAGAACCAAGCAAATACGACATTTGACATACCACCATAACACAACCCCATGCTAACACGCACTTTTTTAGAACCGGTGTAGAGAAAGGAATGAAACTTTGCACCGCTACGCAGGAGGGTTGTGGCTACAAGAACACACTGCGCGCGCATCGCTACTTTGCTCCGTTGGCAAAATATTTCACTGTGTGCATTACTTCCGCCCCTCGTAACATGTGTTATCCTGCTTGTCTATGACGCACCTTGAAGTTAATGTACTGTTATATATTATTTATCCCTGCGTGTTTCATTCACAAACGGTTGGATTTAATGTTAGAGATCGTTCTGTCGAAGCTGATACCACCACCACGACACGTAATGCACTTTACTGCCGAATTATTTCTACTCACGGTGTTATAAATAATTATTTATTGAGTGTTCTGTCAAATACTTTTGTGTTTTTCAGCGCGTTCGCAGAATTGTGAAAAGCGACTATTAGGTTCGTCATGTCCGTCCCTTTGTCTGTCTGTCCGTCCGCCCGTCCGTTCTTCCGTATGAAACAGCTCCGCTTCCACTGGACGGATTTCCATCAAATTTGGTATTTTAGTATTTTTCGAAAATTTGTCGAGAAAATTCGAGTTTCATTGCGATCTGACAAGCATAAAGGGTACTTTACACGAGGACAAATATAAATTTTTTATAATATCTCGCTCAATTCTTTTTAGAATGATAATTTTTTTCAAACAAAAGATCGACAAATCAAAACACATTCTACTTTCACTAACTTTCTTTTTCGAAAATGTGCCGTTCATGAGATAATGTGCAAAAATATGGTAGAGCCTGACAGGTCTCAGATGACAAAACGGCGCACGCGCGTCACATGTTGGATACATAAGACCACAGACACACACTCAGTATATGTGATACATTTTGATTTTCCACTGCAACAATGGTTAGGCAAACGCCCCTCATATTACTTTATAAGTACATTGACTATCTTGTTGTAACTATATTTATGTGTAACGGTGAAGCCCCTGTGACTGAGTACAAGGTTGTGTAGGCGTATGGAGAGTGGAGATATAGCTCCATGTATTCCTGACCTGGTCACTGAAAGCAGGTGGATGTTCAGTTTCAAGTTTCAGAGCTTGCATGAGCGGGAAGTTAGTCTTTGGTTAAACGGTAAGCATGGGTTCTTGGGGGTCCTGCAGCTGGATTGGACGATGTGACAAGGAAACTTCTGTGCCCTGCTGTCACCACATCAAGTGACATTCACAGCTTTCGCCACTACAGACGATCAGCCTTATCACAGACATCACTGTTATTACACACAGTAAACCATCGTTACAGCCAGAAATAAGGCAGTTCTCGGACGTGACCTTGTAGCTGGTCTTGTAGTTGGTCTTGTAGCTGGTCTTGTAGCTGCCCCTCCCCCTCGAATCCCGCGGTATAAGGAGGGTTGATTATATTGTTATTTTTTTATTAAAAACTGCAGCTATTTGTTATTATTACGGAGGACAAGACAGGAAATGTAGTGTAACTTATCACTGAGGTGCTTTCGCTTAAACATTTATACCGTGGAAAATTCAACAAGGATTGCATATTCTGAATGTGTGTCTGCAACCTTAGTTATGCTGCACGCAAAGCGCATACGCCATGTGGTCATGTGTGCAGTGTCTGACTGTACAATATTTTTCCACCATATCTTATAAACGGCACGATTTTCGAAAAAAAAAAAAAATTTTTGAGCGTCAAATGTTTATTTTGATTTTCCCTGAAACATTTCTCTTCTAAGAAGACCTGCACGACATAAGATCATAAATGTATATTGTTCTGCGTGTAAATGAGCCGTTATTCTTGTGAGATTTTAATAAAAACTTGAATTTTCTAGTTTTATTTTCGAAGGATATTCAAATGTAAACTTTCACAAACATTCGTTCAGTGGGAACCGAGTTGCACCATGCGGATAGACAGACGGACATGACGAAGCTAATATTAGCCTTTCGCGATTTTGCGAACACGCTTAAAATTGACACACCGGTGTATTTCAAACTGCTGTATTTCTGGTAACACAATTTCTACTTGGTACGAGATTTATTGCCTAGTTCTTTCCTTGTATATATATAAATGATATACGATATTTTGCTACGATGTTATCTATATAAATCTGCTCTCCAAATTATCCAGGGAAGAATTCTGAGCAATCAGTTTTTATATTCGAACTGCTCGCTTTTCTTTGCCTACAGCGGACCCCTTGTGCTAACAGCTCGCTTCTCTGTTAATTTACTTTGCCGGGTGTTATACTCTTTTCCTTTCTTCTTTCAACGCCATTGTTATTTTCTGTCTTACATGCACGTATCTTGTACACGTGTTTGCAGTCTTTTCAACAAGAAAACACAATATATTTAAAGATTCAGTTCGTACCGCGCAGTAAACACGTTCCGCCTCGATTATAAAAAATCATTGTCTTAATGTTATATAGTGACGTAATCACTCTGCTTTGGACTTCCACACAAAACCCACAAATGCAAGCCATAAGTTTGATAGAAGCTATCCCGGTGTGTGTATATGAATTAAATAAATAGAAAGTTCCCGTCCAACACAACTAGTTTTATTATATGTTATAGATTGGCTACGTGTTTCGACCCTATGGGGTCATCATCAGGCCTTCACTATGAATCATTTTGTTAAAAAGCTGCGTACATTCTTGGGATCGCAAGAATGTATGCATCTTTTTAACAAAATGATTCATAGTTAAGGCCTGATGATGACCACATAGGGTCGAAACATGTAGCCAACCTATAGTATATAATAAAACTAGTTGTGTTGGACGGGAACTTTCTATTTATTTAACACAAATGCAAGAATTTGTCTTCCTCAGCCTTCGCTCTCTTGCAGTGTAAAGTGCCCCACACACGGTCAAACAGTCTGGGCCACACAGGCTGCTACGCAGACTGTGTGATCGTGTGTGGTGTGATTTGACTGTCTGTGCAACAGTTCAACGATTTTCAAATGGGTTTGAATTTTGTTGCGCAAACGTCAGGTTGTGCAACAGTCTGAAGCGTGTATGAGCATGTTTGAGAGCTGCTGTACCATGTCACCAGTTCATCATTGATTCTCATACCGTTCGCATCTTCTTTTCAAAATGTCACATACAACTGCACATAAAGACTTCTGGCGGGAATTTATACAGTTACATCGGTCACTGCTGGAAGTGAAAAGTAAAGGTACAGGTAAAGTGCACCCTTGTACAGACACTGAGGCTATGCACAGGCCGTACGGCCCATAGGGGGAGTACAGGTATAGCTCTACTCTTTCTTGACCACGGCACTAGAAGGGGTGAGGAGTCAGCGTCACGCCTCGGCCGCTCTTTACTCTCGGGAAAGACTCGGTACCCATTGTACAGGAGGCTGGGTGGGCCCCAGGGCCGGTGTGGACAGGTGGGGAAAATGCCAACTCCGCCGGGATTCGATCCCCGGACCGTCCAGCCCGTAGCCAGTCGCTATACCGGCCGAACTACCGGGCCCACAAAGTAAAGAGTGATGTGTATAAACATCCGCAATTTGAAAGAACTAGCTGAAAAACTAGGAGAAACTGAAGAAGAAGCTGACAGAGATATGGTGCGCAAGAAATTAAATGGGCTTCGCACAGCATATAGCAGGGAACCGAAACAAATCACTGGTAGTACAAAACCTGGTATTGGAACAGACGATATTTGTGTACCGTCCTAGTGGTACTATGAGGACGATAAACAAGAATAATTGCCGAACAGGCATCTTTGAACATGTTTTCGTTATGACATTTGCAACGAGACTGAAGTTTGCGCAAATTTACCGTATCGTGTATGGACACAGTATGTTGTTGTACAAACTTACCGTATCGTGTATGGACACAGTATGTTGTTGTACAAACTTACCGTATCGTGTATGGACACAGTCTGTTGTTGTACAAATTTATCGTATTGTGTATGGACACTGTCTGTTGTTGTACAAACTTACCGTATCTTGTGTGGACACAGTATGTTGTTGTACAAACTTACCGTATTGTGTATGGACACAGTCTGTTGTTGTACAAACTTACCGTATCCTGTATGGACACAGTATATTGCTGTACAAACTTACCGTATCGTGTATGGACACAGTCTGTTGTTGTACAAATTTATCGTATTGTGTATGGACACAGTCTGTTGTTGTACAAACTTACCGTATCGTGTATGGACACAGTATATTGTTGTACAAACTTACCGTATCGTGTATGGACACAGTCTTTTGTTGTACAAATTTATCGTATCGTGTATGGACACAGTATATTGTTGTACAAACTTACCGTATCTTGTATGGACACAGTCTGTTGTTGTACAAACTTACCGTATCGTGTATGGACACAGTATGTTGTTGTACAAACTTACCGTATCTTGTATGGACACAGTCTG